>SAMEA3663036__coassemble_30_pt1 | contig 72554 bp, 56 predicted proteins | sample SAMEA3663036__metabat2_high_PE_014 | metagenome-assembled genome bin SAMEA3663036 (sample SAMEA3663036) | pig gut metagenome | biome: pig gut; feature: pig-associated habitat; material: faeces | place: France | collected 2012
ATGAACGCCCAATAGGCAGAGTTAAATATGCGCTAAGTTAATTCCGCCAACGGGTTTAAATATATAGATTCTTTTGCAGACAATGAAGCGTACAAGATGATATTGAGGTTTGATATTCTTGTGGTAAAGTTTTTCATGAAATTGTTGAAAAGTAAATAGATGCTTAATGGCTGCTATTTAGCCGCTATTTAGCCGCTATTTAGCCGCTTTTTAGTTTAGGTACGCTTTTTTAGCTAACTCGCCGTTTAATGAATGTTAAATAAACGACTATTTGAACAGTAAGTGAAATGCCGGCGAGATGCCGTTGAAATAGTATTGAATACATTTATTTCTAAAAGATGATAAAAAAATCTCGCATTTATCGAGAAATATCAATCTTTTTTTGTAACTTTGCAGTTAAAATAGTATCTGGAATATGAAAAGTAACAAAAGCAAAAATACAAAGACAAGTAAAACAGCTGATAAGGAGAAAAAATCCTTCGCTGAAGTGATGGGTTTCGGAAGTGTAATACACAGTGAGACTTTTGATTTTATCATAGGAGTCATACTGTTCGCTTTGGCAGTATTCCTTTTCTGCGCAATGATAAGTTATTTCTCTACGGCAGAGGCAGACCAAAGTCTTCTGTTGAACCTGAGGCCAGGAGAACTTATTTCTTCAAGTAAGGAATTTGGGAATATCTGTGGTTCGATAGGCTCTCTCGTAAGCTATCTGCTCATAGTGAAATGCTTCGGATTTTCCTCATTCCTCATACCCTCCTTTATATTATTCTGCGGACTGCAGCTAATGGGGGCTTACAAGGTGAACCTTATGAAATGGTTCCTCATTATGGCGGTTCTCATGGTGTGGTTCAGCATCACATTCGCAATGTTCCTAACACCGATGCTTGGGGAAGAAGTTTATACACCTGGTGGTGCTCATGGCGATATGGTGTGTCAATTCCTGGAAGGAGTGATTGGCACGCCAGGACTCATTGCCGTACTCGGAATAGTTGCAGTGGCATTCCTTACCTATGTCTCTTCAGAGACAATCGACTTCGTGCGCCATCTCCTAAACCCTGTTGGCTACCTATCGGGAAAGGTGAAGTTCACCATTCAGCAAGGTCACGAGGAAGAAACTGGTAACTATGAAAAATATGAAGACCCTGCTGCTCAGACTGTTAGCTTTAATGATGGCATAGCAACCTTTAACCAGCCTGACAATACAGAAGACACTGAGAACACAACGCTCGTTGATGAACAGTCGCATGAAATCATCAATCCAGCCCTTGCTATAGAAGATGCCATAAAAGAAGCTGCCATAAAGCCCCAAAAGAGCGCAGAGGAAAAGCAAGAGCCGGAGTTTGAGGTTGTTGAAACCATAACAGAAGAGAATGCGAACGGAAAGAGTGTTGCTCATTACGATATGAACACCCCGATTAATCCTCGTGAGCCCTTCACAAACTATGCATTCCCTCCGCTTAGTCTGTTGAAGAAATACGAAAACGACAGTAAACCGTATATCGACAAAGACGAGCTCATTGCCAACAAGCAGAGAATAGTTGAGGTTCTCAATTCCTTTAAGGTGCAGATAAAGGAGATAAAGGCAACGGTAGGTCCTACCATCACTCTCTACGAGATCACACCGGCAGAGGGTGTTCGCATCTCCAGAATTCGTAACCTTGAAGACGATATAGCTCTCTCTCTCGCTGCACTCGGCATTCGAATCATTGCTCCTATTCCAGGAAAGGGAACAATAGGTATCGAGGTGCCAAACGCAAAGCCTGCCATTGTCTCTATGGAGTCTATTCTTAACTCAAAGAAATTTCAGGAGACAACAATGGAATTGCCTATCGCACTCGGAAAGACCATCACCAACGAGGTGTTCATGGTTGACCTTGCAAAGCAGCCACACCTCCTCGTGGCTGGTGCTACTGGTCAGGGAAAGTCTGTCGGACTAAACGCCATCATCACCTCCCTCCTCTACAAAAAACATCCTAACGAGTTGAAAATCGTGCTCGTTGACCCTAAGAAGGTGGAGTTCTCTGTCTACAGTCCGATTGCCGACCACTTCATGGCCTCTGTCGACGAAGATGAGAGTCCAATCATCACCGATGTTACAAAGGTGGTGAGAACACTGAAGTCGCTCTGTGCACTCATGGACCATCGCTACGACATGCTGAAAATCGCTGGTGCAAGAAATATTAAGGAGTACAACCAGAAATTCCTTAGTCATCAGCTGAATCCAGGGCGTGGACATGAATACATGCCGTATATCGTTGTGGTGATCGATGAGTTTGGTGACCTCATCATGACCGCCGGAAAAGAAGTGGAACTGCCAATTGCTCGTATTGCACAGTTGGCACGTGCTGTCGGAATGCACATGGTGATTGCTACTCAGCGACCAACAACAACCATCATCACCGGTAATATCAAGGCAAACTTCCCAGGAAGAATTGCATTCCGTGTGGGAGCACAGATAGACTCGCGAACAATTCTCGACCGTCCAGGTGCCAACCAGCTTGTGGGTCGTGGCGATATGCTCTTCCTCAACGGCACAGAGCCTGTGCGTGTGCAGTGTGCATTCGTAGACACTCCAGAGGTGGAGAGCATCACGAAATACATCTCCGAGCAGCCTGGTCCGCTCCATCCTCTTGAGTTGCCAGAGCCAGTGGCAGAGGGTGAGGGAATCAGCGGTGGCGTGAGCGATTCAAGCATCGCCGACCTCGACCCGCTCTTTGAAGAGGTGGCTCGCTTCATTGTTGCATCAAACCTCGGCTCTACATCTGCCATCCAGAGAAAGTTCTCCATTGGCTACAACCGTGCAGGACGACTAATGGACCAAATAGAGCGTATGGGAATCGTGGGAAGCGCACAGGGCTCAAAACCTCGTGAGGTGCTCATAACAGACGAGTCGTCTCTCGAAATGCTTTTCTCGCAGCTAAGGCAATAGCACTTTGGTGATGAAGACTTCTGACAGACTTCTTTCATGATTTATAAAGAAAAAAACTGTCTAATTTTCTCATTTCAAGCGAGCAAACAAATTCACAGAAAATACCTTACAAATGAAAAAAATATTTCTCTCTCTGATATTTGCGTGTGCGGCAATTGTCTCTTTTGCCGACAGTGCCGCTGACGCAAGGAAGGTGCTCGACAACCTTTCAACAAGAATTGTGAAGGGTGGGGGAGCAACAGCCCAATTTTCCATGTCGGGAAGTGCTGGCTCACTCTCTGGTCGGGTGTCTATAAAAAACAGTAAGTTCTTCGTCGCCACAGCCGCCATGACGGCATGGTATAACGGAAAAACGCAATGGGTATATGTAAAGCAGAACGAAGAAGTGAACATTTCCAATCCCTCGTCTGTTTCACAGCAGACAATGAACCCTTACGCTTTCCTCTCCTTATATAAAAAAGGATATACTCTCTCCATGAAGAAAGAGGGGCAGAGCAGAACGGTGAGAATGCTTTCTCAGAAGAACGCAATGAAAGAGGTTGTTATCACGTTCGGAAAAGGTGATGTGCCTTCTCTCGTGAAGTTCTGTCAAGGTGGGAAATGGACCACCATTCGTCTCTCTTCCTTTAAGATCACGAAGGTTCCAGAGAGCACGTTTGTCTTTAACGCAAAGAATTTTCCTAACGCAGAAGTAATAGACTTAAGATGATATACCCACAGAATTTTGAGAAGAAGATTGGCTTTGACAGCATTCGAGCAATGTTGTCAGGATTCTGTATCTGCGGTCTTGGAAGGAAGATGGTGGAAGACATGGATTTTTCCTCTGATGCAAAGGAAATTTCCACTCTCATGGATCAGATTCGGGAGTTCAGAAGAATAAAGGAGGAGAACGACAACTTCCCACTCGAGAACTTCTACGACATGCGTGAGGCTATCTCTCGCCTGCGCATTGAAGGAACACATCTTGAGGAAGAGGAGCTCTGCTACCTCCAACGCTCGTTGTCTACCATTCATAAGATCATAATCTATCTCTCCTGCGACTCAGAAGAAAATGCTAATGGGGAGATAACATATAAATATCCTACCCTCCAGCTGCTTACAGAAGATATCTGCATCTTCCCGAACATAATCTCAAGAATAGAGAACATTCTCGATAAATACGGGAAAATAAAAGATACGGCAACACCAGAATTAGCACGCATACGCTATGAATTGTCTAAGATGGCTGGAAGTGTGTCAAGGACTTTGAACGGTATTCTGAATGCGGCAAAGCAGGAGGGTATCATCGAAAAAGACACAGCTCCCACACTTCGTGATGGTCGTCTCGTGATTCCTGTTATTCCTGCCATGAAACGAAAGATTCATGGCATTGTGCACGATGAATCGGCATCGGGAAGAACGGTCTATATAGAGCCTACAGAGGTTGTGGAAGCAAACAACCGCATTCGTGAGCTTGAGGCTGACGAGCGCCGTGAGGTGGTGAAAATTTTGAAGGATATGGCGAAGATGATTAGGCCGTATATCTGTGAGATTGGAGATTCTTACCGCCTCCTCGCACATGTAGACTTTATTCGTGCAAAGACCCTCCTTGCCGAGAAAATTCAAGCCATTGAGCCAATCGTGAAGAACGAGCAGCATATCGATTGGATTCAAGCAAGACATCCTCTCCTTCAGCTTTCGCTTGAGAAGCATGAGAAAGAGCGTGTTCCAGAAGATAATTCTCCAGTGAAGAAGATCATACCGCTTGACATTCACCTTACGAAGGAGAAGCGCATGCTGATTATCTCTGGTCCGAATGCAGGCGGAAAATCGGTGTGTCTGAAGACGGTCGGACTCTTGCAGTATATGCTGCAATGCGGACTCTCCATTCCTGTCAGTGAGCGCTCAGAGGCAGGTGTCTTCACAAGCATAATGATTGATATTGGTGACGAACAGAGCATTTCTGACGACCTCTCCACATACTCCAGTCATCTTATGAACATGAAACACATGCTTCGAAATGCTAACGACAGCACCGTGATTCTCATTGATGAGTTTGGCACGGGAACAGAACCTACCATCGGTGGCGCAATTGCTGAGAGCGTGCTTGAGAAGCTTTGCGAGAATGGTGTCTGGGGCGTCATAACCACTCACTATCAGAATCTTAAGGAGTTTGCAGACAGTCATGAAGGGGTTATGAACGGAGCAATGCTCTACGACCGCAATCAGATGCGCCCTCTCTTCCAGCTGGCTATCGGAAAGCCAGGCTCTTCGTTCGCCATTGAGATTGCAAGGAAGATTGGCTTGCCAGAATCGGTCATTCAGAAGGCAACAGACATTGTTGGTCAGGAGTATATACAGAGCGATAAATATCTGCAGGATATCGTCAGAGACAAGAAATACTGGGAAGGCAAGCGTCAGACTATCCGTATGCGTGAGAAAGATATGGAGTCCACCATCCTGCAATACCAGGAAGAGAAGCAACGCCTTGAAGCCGAAAGGAAGGCTATTCTCACTAAAGCGAAGGAAGAGGCAAGGGAACTGCTTGTTGAGAGCAATCGCCGCATAGAGCTTGCCATCAAGGAAATTCGTGAGGCGCAGGCTGAGAAGGAGGAGACGAAACGTATTCGTGAGGAGCTTCAGGCGTTTGAGGAAGATGTTAATGAGATTGATGTTCAGCAGAAAGAGGATGCCATACAGAGAAAGATTGAGCAGATTCAGCAACGCCAAAAGAGAAGAGAGGAAAGGAAGCGAAACAAGGCAGAAGGAAAACTCTCTGAGGCGCAAGAGAAGGCTGCTGCTATTCTCCGTGAAGCGGCTCAGAAAGTGGAGTTGAATCGTCCGATCGCTGTTGGCGACAGTGTAAGAATAAAGGGCACACAGAGTGTCGGAACGGTTAGCGATATTTCAGGAAAGATGGCAACAGTGCTCTTTACCGGTGGTATGCGGTCAAAGGTTAAGGCAGAACGTCTTGAGCATGCTCGCCAAGAGCAGAAGTCTGATGCTGCCACAAATTCTGGAAACTCTAATCTCTCTGAAAATAAGAACTTAGAGAGGGAAGGATTCTCCTCTGCTGCTGCTTCACTCTTGGCTGAAAAGCATAAGATTTCGACTGCAACTCGTCAGACAATGGACAACCGCATGAAGAATTTCTCGCATGAGATTGATGTGAGAGGAATGCGTGGAGACGAAGCTCTTAACGCTGTGCAGTATTTCATCGACGATGCCATTCTTGCTGGTGTGCAACAGGTGCGCATTCTTCATGGAAAGGGAAACGGTATTCTCCGACAGCTCATACGCCAGTATCTCGGCTCTGTACCAAACGTCATACGCTACAGAGATGAGGATATACGTTTTGGAGGTACGGGAATAACGGTTGCGGAGTTCTAAACTTCTCACAAACATTCAAGGGCTCCTTGGAACATTGAATGGAGGGTGCTAAGACTCTATATATCAACACTCTCAGGGAATAACGATTGCAGACTTAACTCTCTCAATATTTTCGGTTTTTCATAAACATGATTACCGAAGACAATGCAATAATTATTTTTTTTTACTTTTTTATTTTAATTTTTTTATGAACAAAATGAAATTCATGGCAGCAGCACTTTCAGGACTTTTGCTTCTGTCAAGCTGTGGTTCAGCAACAAAGAATGGTGCTCTCATTGGTGCAGGCGGTGGCGCTGCAGTTGGTGCACTCGTAGGTAAATTGATTGGCGGCAACGGAAAGGGTGCGCTCATCGGAGCGGCTGTTGGTGGTGCCGTAGGTACAGGAGCTGGTGCTCTTATCGGCAAGAAGATGGATAAGGCAAAGGCTGCTGCACAGCAGGTTAGCGATGCAAAGGTAGAGACAGTGAAAGATGCAAACGGTCTTGACGCTGTGAAGGTTTCTTTCGACAACGGTATCCTCTTCCAGGTTGGAAAGTCTAATCTCCAGTCTACTGCACAGAACTCTCTCAACCAGTTCGCTCAGAAAGTGCTGAACGTTTATACCGACTGCGACTGCTCTGTCTATGGCTTTGCCTCTTCAGACGGCTCTGACGAGCTGAACCTCCAGCTCTCTCAGCAGCGTGCAAATTCTGTTGCTAACTACCTCAAGAACAACTGCCGCGTTTCTAACGCACAGATTAAGTATGTTCAGGGCTTCGGAGAAGATCCTCAGTATCTCATCATGAACGCTGACGGTACCGAAAACCGTGCAGCAAGCCGTCGTGTAGAGATTTATCTCTATGCTTCTGACGCTATGATCAAGGCTGCTGAGAATGGTACTCTTAACTAAAGAACAGTAACAGAGAACTTCTCTTTTCAATAGAACTTTATTCTTCTAAAGAACACGAGAGTTTCTCTTAACAAAAAGAACATAACAATAATTATGGATGTGCAGATTCTTCTGCATGTCCATAATTTTCGGTAAAACATGAATTTATTGAATTTTCTGACTTTCGGACTGCTGAAGAAAATCATTAGATGGATTTTGGCTGCTTTCTTCGCTTCTACTCTCTTTGCCGTTATTGTCTATAAATATGTTCCAGTATATGTAACGCCATTGATGATTATGCGTACGGCAGAGCAGATATCAAGCGGAGAGAAAATGAAATGCCACCACCATTGGGTTAGTCTCGAGAAAATCTCTCCACACATGCCTGTGGCTGTGATGGCGAGTGAAGATCAGCGCTTCCTTCTTCACCACGGCTTTGATTTCGATGCAATACAGAAAGCGGCAAAGAGAAACAAAACGTCTGGAAAGAAATATGGAGCTTCTACAATCTCTCAGCAGACGGCAAAGAATGTCTTCCTTTGGCCTCAGAGAAGTTGGGTGAGAAAGGGCTTTGAGATGTATTTCACCTTCCTTATTGAAATGCTTTGGTCGAAACAACGAATAATGGAGGTTTATCTCAACTCCATTGAAATGGGACCAGGAATATACGGCATTGATGCTGTTGCAGAACATCATTTCGGAGGAAAAACAGCTGCAGAGATCACGAGAAGTGAGGCGGCTCTCATTGCTGCCACATTGCCTAATCCGAGAAAATTCTCTTCCCTCGATCCTTCGGAATATATGCGTCGCCGACAGACAAGAATACAGCGGGAAATGAAGTTCATTCCCTCTTTCCCTCGAGAAGGTGAGAAAATTGATCCAAAGACCGTTTCTGGAGGAGTGTACAGCAAGTAGTGAGAAATTATCTCTTCTTTCAATAAAACGACTCTTTCGTTTCAAAGCATTTTTTCTTATATATAGACAAAATAAATATGGTAGATTTGTTTGAACAGTTGAACAGTGCTCAGGCTGAAGCCGTGAAGTATATTGACGGTTCCTCGCTTGTGATTGCAGGTGCAGGAGCAGGAAAGACGCGAGTGCTTACCTACAAGATTGCATACCTCCTGCAGAACGGTTATAAGCCGTGGAACATTCTTGCTCTTACTTTCACCAATAAAGCTGCAAACGAGATGAAGGAGCGCATTGGCGAGTTAGTAGGAGAGGAGATGGCAAGGAAACTTGTCATGGGCACTTTCCACTCTGTCTTCTCAAGAATTCTGAGAATAGAGGCGGAGGCAATCGGTTTCCCTTCCGACTATACCATCTACGATGAATCTGACTCTTGTTCGCTCCTGAAGTCTATCATTAAGGAGATGGGGCTTTCAGACAATTTATATAAGCCGTCACTCGTTCATAAGAATATCTCTCTTGCAAAAAACCATATCTGCCTGCCAGAAAATTATGCTCTTGACGATGCCTACCGAAAGAGAGACGAAAGAGATGGTCTATCAGAGATTTACAAGATTTACGAAGTCTACAACCAGCGCCTGAAGCAGGCAAATGCAATGGACTTCGACGACATTCTTCTTCAAACACATCTTCTCTTCCATAAGAATCCTGACATCAAAAGAAAATATTCTGAGAAATATCAGTTTATTCTCGTTGACGAGTATCAGGATACGAACACCGTACAGCAGGACATCGTGCATTGCCTCGCTTCTGTTTACGGGAAGGTGTGTGCCGTAGGCGATGATGCTCAGTCTATATATGCTTTCCGTGGAGCAAACATAAATAATGTTCTCAACTTCGAAGATACATTCTCTACGGCAGAAAATCCAGTGAAGCTGTTCAAATTAGAGCAAAACTACCGTTCTACACAAACTATAGTAAATGCAGCCAATAGCCTTATACACAAGAATATACATCAGATAAAAAAAGACGTTTACTCAAAAAACGATGAGGGTGAAAAGATTCAAGTGAAAGCATGCTACAGTGACCGAGAGGAGGCTATTGTCGTTGCTAACGACATAAAGCGTAGAAAACGGTCAGACAATATGAAATTCTCTGACTTCGCAATTCTCTACCGCACAAATGTGCAGAGCAGAATGTTTGAGGAACAACTCCGTAAGGAGATGATGGCTTACAAGATTGTTGGCGGACTATCATTCTATCAGCATAAGGAGATAAAGGATATTATTGCTTATATCCGACTGATTATAAATCATAACGACGAGGAGGCACTAAAGCGTGTCATAAACTATCCGGCTCGTGGAATAGGAAAAACGACTCTCGACAAGGTGTATGCCTTGGCAATAGAACATCAGGTGTCGCCATGGGAAATTGTTGCGATGCCAGTTATACATGGTCTTTCTGTCAGTAAGGCTACAATGACGAAGCTTATGGACTTCGCAAATGCCATTGATACTTTTTCAAAAAAACTCAATGACGTTGATGCTTTCACTTTATTGAAGGAGATTCTTGTGGAATTTAAGATAAACGAAGATATCTTCGGAAAAAACGATGTTGAAGACATCAAACGTCAAGATAATGTGCAGGAACTATTGAACGCTGTCTCAGAGTTCGTGGCTGCAAAAATGGAGGAAAGTGGAGATGAGGAAATCTATCTCCCGAACTATCTTCAGGAGATTGCCCTAATGACCGACCTTGACAGTGAGGGAGATACCGACGATCGCATCACGCTCATGACCGTTCATGCAGCCAAAGGACTTGAGTTTCCTGCTGTCTATGTGGTTGGTATGGATGAGAATATCTTCCCTTCTGAGCGCTCAATAGCAATTCCTTCTGCCCTTGAAGAAGAAAGGCGACTGTTTTATGTTGCAATCACGCGAGCAAAGAAATTCTGTATGCTCACTTCTGCTGATAAAAGAAGCAGATATGGAGAACTGACTAACTATAGTCAGTCAAGATTCGTTGGTGAAATAGACAGAAAATATCTTTCTGTCGAGTCAACTGGTTCACGAAGAAATACAAGAAACGGTGATTTCTTCGATTCTTCCTTTGGCTCTTCAAGATATGGAAATAGAAGCAACTCCTATAATAGAAAGAGTGATTCATACGGAAGCGAGAAACCATTCAGAAGCTACGGCTCTTCAAGATATTCCGATTTCACCAATTCTTCATCAAATCGTCAATATCCGCCGATTTCATCGAGACTAAGAAAGATTATTCCTGATTCCTTAGCCTCAACTAATTCTTTGTCCTCATCGTCGTCAGGAGTGTCATCATCTATGTCTGGCTCTTCCTCTGACTACAAAGGACTTACCGTTGGCTGCATGATAGAGCATGAGCGTTTCGGAAAAGGAACGGTAGAGCTGCTTGAAGGCTCTGGAGAAAGCAGCAAAGCAACTGTCGTTTTCCAAAATGGTACGAAGCGCCAACTTCTCCTGAAGTTTGCGAAGATAAAGAAGATTTAATAGACTTTACTGTTGCCATCCTTCCCCGAAGACGCAGGAAAATCAAATATTTTAATCGTATAGATACAATCATAACGTTCTTTTATTACCTTACTTTCGTAATACAATATTCTGAACGTTATGATTGTATTTTTACTTTCGTAACTTAACTATTGTACCATTACCAACCAAAGGTTAAATGCTGTGCAGCACTTCCCCAAGCGTTGGGTGAATATGTATCATATCCCTGAACTGCTGGATTGTCACCTTGCTACACATCATTACGCTCACCTCTTGAATCATATCAGCAGCATGAGCACCAAAGGCGTGGCAACCGATTATTCTGCCACTCTCTTTCTCACAAAGAATCTTTACTAAACCAGACGTCTCGCCCATTGCCACAGCTTTTCCGTTTGCACGATAATACGCCTTATGGCAGGTGTAAGGGATGGAGTTTTGCTGACACGAGTCTTCACTGTGTCCAACACTTGCTGCTTCTGGGAGAGTGAATACTGCAGAAGGCATAATAGAAAGGTCGATAGCGTCTTCTTTTCCTAAAAGCACGTTTATTGAGTGTCTGCCCTGCATGGTGGCAGCATGAGCAAGCATACATCTCGCATTCACATCTCCAATGGCGAAGATATTTTGTTTTGAGGTGCGCATATCATTGTCAACTGTTATTGCACCACGTTCAACACACACTCCTGCTGCCTCAAGGTTCAAAGATGCAGTGTTTGGAGTTCTTCCTGTTGCCATGAGCACCATATCGGCATCTACAGACTGTTCCTTTCCTTTTTTCGAGAAGACAACATGCAGCGAACCATCTTCATTACGCTCTATTCGACTCACCGCACTCTGCATATTGAACGTAGCGTCTATTTCCTTTCTCAGTCGTTTCGCAATGTCACTGTCAAGAACAGGCAGACATTCTTTCAAGAACTCTATCACAGTAACCTCACTGCCGAAAGTGCTGAAGCAAGACGCTAACTCCATTCCAATCACACCAGCTCCTATTATGCAAAGTCGCTTCGGAACTTCAGTAACATTCAGAAGCTCTGTTGACGTCACAACGCCTTCCAGTCCTGCTCCTTCTATCGGCAATATTTTAGCAGAAGAGCCAGTAGCAATAATGATGTTCCGAGCAGAATATTCCTTTCCTTCTGCAAGAACTGTATTCTCGTTCACGAAACTTGCTTCTCCGTGTACCACAGTGATGTTAGGATTTGTAAGCAATGTCTCAATGCCATTCCTCAATTGAGAAATAACACTGTCTTTTCTCTCCACCACCTTTGCATAGTTGAAAGAGAACGAGAGATTCTCAAAACCATATTCGCCACCGTTGCGTATATTCCTCAGAATTTCAGCATGATGGAGCAGAGTCTTTGTTGGAATGCACCCGCAGTTAAGACACGTTCCTCCCACATGGCTTTTTTCAAAAAGCGTAACAGTAAGTCCGTTTTCCGCTGCATAGAGTGCAGTTTCATATCCTCCAGGACCACCTCCAATGATTATTATGTCTGTCATAATTTATTTTCTTAGGATTCTTGATTATGTTTCCAATAACTCTTGTTAGCAATAATCTCAATAACTCTTGTTAGCAATAATCTCAATAACTTTTGTTAGCAATAATGACAACTTAGCATAACAGTTGATACTAAGTTGTCATTATAAGTTTTTTCACCTTTTATAGCGGAAAGCGAAGAACTGGCTGCTTGGCAGCAAGAACATCGTCCACTCTTCCAATTGGTGTATTGTGAGGAGCAGTATGAACCGTTTCTGGTTCAGAGATAGCTTCTTCTGCAATCTTTCGCATTACATCGATGAAAGCGTCCATGGTCTCCTTGCTCTCATTCTCTGTCGGCTCTATCATCAAGCTCTCGTGGAAAAGGAGAGGGAAGTAGATAGTAGGAGCGTGATAGCTATAGTCGAGAAGGCGTTTTGCAACGTCCATGGTGGTAATACCTGTTGATTTATCCTTCAATCCGTTAAACACAAATTCATGCTTGCAGATTCCAGGAATCGGAAGCTCATAGACATCCTTTAGACGCTCCTTTATATAATTAGCGTTGAGAGTAGCGAGTGTGCCTACTTGCTTCAATCCTTCACGTCCTAAGGTGAGAATGTAAGTGTAAGCGCGGAGAGCAACAAGGAAGTTTCCAGCAAAGGCGCTTATTCTGCCAAGGGAGTGTTCGTTTTCCTCAGTCATCGTAAGCATCTCTCCATCATGGATGAAAGGCACAGGAAGAAATTCCTCCAATCCATTCCTTACACCCACCGGACCAGCACCAGGACCACCGCCACCGTGAGGTGTAGAGAATGTCTTGTGGAGGTTGATGTGCATAACATCAAAGCCCATGTCTGCTGGACGAGAAATACCGAGCATAGCATTGAGATTAGCACCATCGTAATACATCAGTCCGCCACATTCATGCACGAGAGCAGTAATCTCTGGAATGTTCCGTTCAAAGAGTCCGAGGGTATTCGGATTTGTCATCATCATTGCCGCCACATCGTCCCCGAGCAATGGCTTCAGAGCCTCTACGTCCACACAACCTTCAGCAGTACTCTTTACCTCAACAACTTCCATTCCGCTGATGGCGGCAGAAGCCGGATTAGTGCCGTGAGCACTGTCTGGCACAATCACCTTCGTACGCTTATGGTCGCCTCGGCTTTCGTGGTAAGCACGAATCACCATCAGTCCCACAAGTTCACCATGCGCACCAGCATAAGGGTTAAGCGTAAAACCTCCCATTCCAGTAAGTGCGCAAAGAGCCTGCTGAAGACCCTTATAAACACTTAGCGCACCCTGAACGGTGAAGTCTGGCTGTAGAGGGTGGAGTGCAGCAAATGCCTGCATACCAGCAATTTCCTCGTTCACCACAGGATTGTATTTCATTGTGCAGCTTCCTAACGGGTAGAATCCGTTGTTCACACCGAAGTTGTTATTGCTATGGTTTGTATAATGCCTAACAACAGTCAGTTCGTCACACTCTGGAAGCATGGCATCTTTCTCTCTTCTTAGATTTTCTGGAATATTGTCAACGGAATATTCTCCGAAGTTGTTTTTTGGCAGAGAGTAGCCTTTTCTTCCTGGCTTAGAGAGTTCGAAAATGAGATTGCCGTAAAGTCTGTTGTTCATGATCTGTCCTCCTTCATAATCTTTATAAGGTTGTCAATATTCTCCCGACTGTTCTTCTCTGTTGCAGCAAAGAGAATCTCATGGTCAGAGATGCGCACACCAGCCATAAAACCCTTTTCTGCACATCTCTTCTGGAGAGCGTCCACATCGCCATCGTAACGAATCAAGAACTCATTGAAGAACGGCTTTTCGTAAACATCGTGACATTCTGGAAGGGTGAGGAGAGCATCGTGGAGATAATGAGCTGCAGAGTAGGAGAGCTGTGCCGCCTCTTTCAATCCCTCGCGCCCCATCAGCGACATATATATCGTGACATACAGAGCCATGAGACTCTCGTTAGAGCAGATATTAGATGTTGCCTTATGGCGACGAATATGCTGCTCGCGTGCCTGAAGAGTGAGCACGAAAGCCCGCTGTCCGCGATTGTCAACCGTCTGACCAACAATGCGTCCAGGCATTTTTCTCATAAGCTTCTCCGTGCAGCACATATAGCCTATATATGGTCCTCCGAACGCCATTGGAAGTCCAAGGCTCTGACCCTCACCAACAGCAATGTCAGCACCCCATTCCCCTGGAGTGCGCAGCACGGCAAGGTCGGCAGCAATACTGTTTATGATGAAGAGTGCCTTCGCATTGTGAACTTTTTCAGCAACACCAGAGAAATCTTCTATGATACCAAAGCGGTTTGGCTGCTGGAGAATGACTCCAGCCACGCCACCTTTCTCAAGACGCTCCTCCATAGCCTGGAAGTTTGTCTCGCCGTCACAGGCAGGGATTGTCTCTATGTTCACACCGTGGTATTTTGCGTATGTCTCTGTAACCTTTCTCGTCTTTTCGTCAACGGTCTCAGACAACAACACAGTGTCTACTTTCTTTCCTGCATGGAAAGCCATGAGCATAGCCTCTGCCGTTGCCGTGGTGCCATCATACATTGATGCGTTTGACACTGGCATGCCTGTGAGTTCCGACATCATGGTCTGGTATTCGAAGATATAGTGCAGTGTTCCCTGCGAGATCTCTGCTTGATAAGGCGTGTAACTGGTAAGGAACTCTGAACGCTGTATGATGTTCTGTGCCACAGCCGGACAGTAATGGTCGTAAACCCCTGCTCCAGCGAAGCATATCAGTGGTTTGTTCTGTGCTGCCAACTGTTGGAAGAATCTGCGGACTTCTATCTCACTCTTACCCTCAGGCAGGTCATAGTCGCCCTTGAAGCGTATTTCTTCCGGAACATCGGCAGAGAGGTCCTCGAGAGATGTTATGCCACATGCTGCTAACATCTCCTCAAGGTCTTCTGGAGTATGTGGAAAGTATTTGTACATGGTATGATACTTTTTTCTTTATTTTTTAAGGGGTGTATGTAAAAAAGTATTTTTTTTGAAAGATGTTGTCTCGCTTATGCTTCGTTCTTGCACATCTCCTCGTAAGCAGCAGCATCCATGAGGTTGTCGAGCTCAGTAGGGTCAGACATCTCCACCTTTATAATCCAATTCTCATAAGGATCTTTGTTCAGAAGCTCAGGAGCGTCCTCAAGTTCCTCATTCACCTCAACCACTGTTCCTGTTACAGGCGAGATAAGGTCACTGGCAGCCTTTACGCTCTCCACAGCACCGAAGTCCTCACCAGCCTCTACCTCATCGTCAACCTCAGGCATGTCTACATAAACAACATTGCCCAAAGCATTCTGTGCATAGTCAGAAATTCCTATATAAGCGAAGTTTCCTTCAATCTTTACATATTCATGACTCTCTGAATAATAGAGTCCTTCAACAAATTTTGCCATAGTCTAAGTAGTTTTTCTGTTTAATTATTTATTAGGTAAAAATCAATTTTATTCGGTTTCAACGGAATTTTTCTCATTAGAAAAGAAAGCAATAAACAGTCATGTTCCAAGGGAAATACAACGTTATTGAATTTAGACATCCATAAAAATATTGTTTTTAATGATTGCAATGATTTTTTTTATTGCAATGATTGCAATGTTTTTAATGATTGCAAAGCACAATTATTTATGGTATCTCTTTTCGTAGAATCTCTTCTTCACAACCTTTCCGGTGAACACCTTCTTTCTAATCTGTATATCAAGAGGAGTGTCAAGGGCAGAGAATCGAGAATCAATGAGTGCCATGCAGACACTACGGTCGGTAGAGATGGTATGGTAGCCAGTGGTAACCTCACCAATCTTCTCACCATCTTTCAAAACAGCATATCCATGTCGAGGAATTGCTTTGTCAGAAAGTTCAATGCCTACAATCTTTCTCTCCACTCCCTCGCTCTTCTGCTTCACGAGAGCATCCTTTCCAAGAAACTCCTCTTTCCCAAGCTTGCAGAACATGCCAAGTCCTGCCATGATAGGAGAGATCTCTTCTGAGAGCTCATCGCCATAGAGAGGCAGTCCAGCTTCAAAGCGCAGAGTGTCTCGACATCCTAATCCGCAAGGCTTGCAGCGTCCAGAGTCTATCAGTTTATCCCACATGTCACGTATGGTGTCGTGGTCGGCATAAATCTCAAAGCCATCTTCTCCCGTATATCCCGTGCGACTTACAATCACATCTCCCAGCGTTTTCACCGTATAGAACACCAGCTCCTGACATTCCACTCCAAGCACCTCTTCAAGAACCTTCTCTGAGTCCGGTCCTTGAACTGCCAATTGTCCGTATTCGTCTGACACATTGTGCATATCAATGTCGAAGCCCTCTGCATGCTGTTGCATCCATGCCCAGTCTTTGTCTATATTTGCTGCGTTTATGACGATAAAAAAGTCGTTCTCACCCATCTTGTAGACGAGGAGGTCGTCAACGGTGCCACCATTCTCATAAAGCATCATGCCATAGAGAATTTTTCCCGTCTCCAGTCCAGCGACATCATTCGTGAAGATATGATTAACATATCGCTCTGCATCGCAACCTCGTACAGTTACCTCGCCCATATGACTGACGTCAAAGACACCGCAAGCATTGCGCACAGCTTGATGTTCATCAATGATTCCAGAATATTGTATCGGCATGTCAAATCCGCCGAATGGACTTATCAAAGCACCTAATGCGACATGTTTCTCGTACAAGCAAGTTCTTTTGTTTTCCATTTTGTTATAAAGAAAAATTATAAGGTTTACGTTATGTTAGGTTTCTGGGTGCAAATATATTAATTTTCTCTGACATGACAAGCATTTTTTCCTATTTTTTTGTGTTAAATATATCAAAAAACAAGTTTCTCCTTTTCAACACCACTTTTTATTCGTTTCTTTTCCGATCTTGTCCCCCCTTAGGAATTTTTTTCTCCTTTCAAACGTTAGAAAGTCCCTTCGTTTTTCCCTTTTTTTTACCTATAAACATGAAAAACAAATGATTTATGTGAAAGAATTGTTATAAAAAAGCGGAAAATATGAAAAAGTGTGATTATCGTTTTGAAATCCGAAAAAAAATCCGTAACTTTGCAACGATTTAGTGCTTTGCTGAAAGTGAGTCGGTCTTCGGCTGCTTCATTGCAAGCAAAAGCGCAAAAAAGTTATTCAATGCATTAGAATTTTTATTTGATGAAGAAAATAATTCTTTCTGCCCTAACCGTGGTCTTGATGACTGGATGTGCGAATGAGTTCAACGCTGTCTATAAGTCTGCCGACTACTTATACAAATACGAATACGCAAAGCAGTGTTACACCTCTGGGAAATATACTCAGGCAACAACATTGCTCAGCGAAATCATAACAATGCTGAAAGGTACCGACCATGCAGAAGAGTCGCTATACCTTTATGCCATGTCGCTCTATAAGGGTGGCGACTACGAGTTAGCAAGCGATGCCTTCAAAAGATGCTACGTTTCTTACCCGAAAGGGCTGTATACCGAAAACGCATACTTCTACGCTGCGGAGAGCCTTTATGAAAGCTCGCCAGAGCCACGACTCGACCAATCGCCAACCATGGCTGCCATAAAAGGCTATCAAGACCTCCTCGATATCTATCCGCGAACATCCTTTCGAGAGGCTGCCCATCAGCGTATGCTTGAGCTGCAAGACAAGCTCGTGACAAAGGAGTTTTACAACGCACGCCTATATTACAACCTCGGAACATATTTCGGAAATTGCCTCTCTGGCGGTTCTAACTACGAGGCATGCATCATCACGGCACAGAACGCTCTTAACGACTATCCTTACATGAACCGTCGAGAAGACTTTGCCCTCCTCATCATGAAGAGTAAGTTCCACCTTGCAGAAAACAGCGTAGAGGCAAAGCGCTACGAACGCTATCAGAATGCGGAAGATGAATGTTACGGTTTCATCAATGAATATCCGGACTCAAAGAACAGAGACCTTGCAGAGAAATATATCTCTGTCTGCAAGAAATACACAGTAAGCAATTAGTCTTCGGCATACCCCCCCTTTTTTCAGTAAAAAAAAATAAAAATCTTCTATAATAAAAAATATGGATTACAAGAAATCAAAAGCACCTACCAACACCGTTACGCGTAACATTGTTGAACTCAGCAATGAGACAGGTAACATCTATGAGTCTGTTTGCATTATCGCAAAGCGTTCTAACCAGATTGCTGCAGAAATCAAGCAAGATCTTCAGAAGAAGCTCGCTGAATTCTCTTCCTATAACGACACTCTCGACGAGGTTTTCGAGAACCGTGAGCAGATAGAGATTTCACGCTACTACGAGAAACTCCCAAAGCCTACTCTTCTTGCCGCAGAGGAGTTTGAACGCGACCAGATTTATTGGCGCGACCCGCAGCGTGACAGAAAGAATGAGGACAGATATTAATTCTTCGAGGACATAATTCCAAAAGGTCGTGAAGCAGAAGAGAGAAGTAACCTGAAACTCCATATCTTTCCACATGACCTCTAAACACACCATTCTCAAAGAAATGATACAACGAATACAGACTGTTTATCTCCTCATCTCCGCCATACTCCTCATCGTGTGTAGCGCCATGCCTCTTGCGGCTTACCAGCCAACGGCAGTAGAGAGTCCTACACTGCTCTATAATCTCTGCACAATAAATGGAGCTTCTGGAGAATGGAGCTTCTCCTCTTGCGGCCTCCTTGCAATTCTTCTTGCCACCGTTGTTACATCGATTCTCAATATCTTCGGCTACAAGAACCGCAAGCGACAGATGAACCGTTGTCTGATTGCCATCATACTTCTCGTTGTTTGGCATGCACTGTTCATATATCTCTTGAACACCGTTGCACCAGAGAACTCATGGCCAGAGATTCGATACACAGCCTTGCTGCCTTTCATCGCTATCTTTCTCCAGTGGTTAGCAAGAATAGGCATTAAGAGAGACGACGACCTCATAAAGTCAATGGACAGAATAAGATAATTTAAATCTATAGAAAAAAGTGAATCTCAGATAATTCCTGACGATTCACTTTTTTTATTTAGTCGTTTCTGAAAGAAACTTCATTTTTTAAGTCTATATCTTTTTTTATATAACGTTTTTACCTTAATATATACACCTTCATTTATTTAAACCCTTGTTCCACACGCCTTTCAACCTTTTCTTTGAATACCGTCAGAATGACACCTCGAACAACAAGGTTGCTCAGGAAAGCAAGCCAAAGAGCATGGTTGTCAAATTTCGGGTAGAGCGCGAGATAAAGCGCAAAGAACACTATGATGCCTGAGAGCGTGCTCAGAAGCATATACCTCGGCAGAGTGGCACCGATATAAACACCGTCCCAGATAAATGCTGCCATTCCGCAGATAGGGAAGAAGAGCGTCCAGAGGAGGTAGTCGTTAGACGTTTTCAACACTTCTTCATTGTCGGTGAAAAACGTGAGGAGGTCGGCATTAAAGAAGGCGTAAACCAATGTGAAGAGGAATGTTAGAAACCCACTGAGGAGAAAGAGTCCGCGGAGGGTTTTTCCATATTCTTCCTTGTCTCTTGCTCCCACCGCCTTTCCCACCAAAGCCTCTCCAGCATATGCCATGCCATCGATGAAATAGCTATACAGCGTAAAGAACTGCATGAACATAGCGTTCACAGCAAGTATGGTGTCTCCACCTTTTGCACCTGCTGCAATGAAATAGAAATGTATTCCTATCAGGCAGAGCGTGCGTAGGAATATGTCTCGGTTTACAAGCAGGTATCTTGAGAGATTAGAGTTGAGAACAGTCTTTTTTATCGAATACGACTGTCGAACATATTCCCCATATCTCTTGCGAAGAAGAAACATGCTTGCCAATGCTCCTCCCCATTGTGCTATCACGGTTCCTAAGGCTATTCCTTCAAGTTCCATGCCAATGCCATAGACAAAAAACAAGCTGGCAAAGATATTCAGAATGTTCTGAGAGATGGCGATAGCCATCGGTATGCGAGTGTTCTGCATACCGATATACCAACCGTTGAAAACAAAGAGCAGGAGGGAGGCGGGAATGCCTGCCACGCAAATTCTGAAATATTTTCCCACTAATTCCCGAACTTCTGGTGATGGAGCAATAAACTCCATTGCTCCCATGAAAATCAGTGGCGAGAGCACGAGAAGGAGTAGTGAGATGGCAACAGAAACGGTGATGCCTTGATATAGCGTCTCTGTTATCTTCTCTTTATTCGTCTCTCCAAACGCCTGGGCAGTGAGTCCGCTGGTTCCCATTCTTAGGAATCCAAACATCCAATACATAATGTTGAAGAGCATGCTGCCCACAGCAATAGCACCTATGAAGCTTTGGTTGCCGAGGTGCCCAGTGATGGCGAGGTCAATCATGCCGAGCAACGGAACAGTGATGTTAGACACTATGCTCGGCACGGCAAGGCGAAGAATGTCGGTATGTGCTTTTTTCAATTTCTTTCGTTCGTCTTTTTCTTTACAATTTACTCTGCGCCCATTTTTCTTTACAACTTACTCTGCGACTTGATCTTCTGCCACTTCTCCCTTGCCACCTTCTGAAGGTCGGTAGTGGTGTCGTTCTCGTCTACAATCTCCACGCCGAGCATCGTCTCTATGACGTCTTCCATAGTCACTATACCACGAAGACAGCCGTATTCGTCGGTGATGATAGAGATATGCTCCTTGCTACCAATCATTTTCTCCCAGATCTCTGCAACAGAGGCATCTTCATGGAAAGAGATAATTGGTCGGCGGATGGAAGAGAGCGTCATGTTGAACTTGTCTTCCGCCAGTTTCTCAAGAACAGAAGCGCGGAGAATATATCCAGTGATATAGTCCTTGTTATCATCGTAGACAAGGATTCTTGAATACGGATTAAATTGTTTGTTCTTCTGAAACTCTCGCATGGTGGTGGTGGCAGGTGCTGAAGCCACCACAATGCTTGGCGTCATGATTTTATTGGCAGTGACATTTGCCGTGGTGAGGAAGTTCTGAATGGTGGTGTTCTCCTGAGCTTTGAAGATTCCTTCTTCAGTACCCACATGAACCATTGCCGACACCTCCTCTCGGCTTACTGTTGCCTGCTTGCCTTTTGTTGAGAACACCTTGGTGATAACCTCAGACATCTTTACAAGAGGGTAACAGATAACCACGAGAACCTGAATAATCCTCGTGCAAGGAATGGCGAGCTTGCGCCAATAAGATGCTCCTATCGTCTTCGGAATGATCTCTGAGAAGACGAGTATGAGCAGTGTGAGAATGGCAGAGATAACTCCGAACATCTCCTCTCCGAAAATTCTTGTTGACTCAGAACCAACTCCAGCTGCACCTATTGTGTGTGCAATGGTGTTTAGCGCAAGAATGGCTGCTACGGGACGATCGATATCGTTCTTGTACTCATGCAAAAGCGGTGCGAGCTTGTCGCCCTGGCTTTCTTTCATGGATATGAACGACATTGGTGTTGAGAGGAGTACTGCTTCGAGTATGGAACACAAGAACGATACTCCCAAGGCTCCAAGCAGATAGAGAATTAATAGTGTCATTAAATTTTATTGTTGTTTGAATTTTTTTCCTTTTCACCGCAAAAGCGAAGTGCCAATTCTTGAAAAAGAAATCAAAAAGAGTGGAGATTCTTAATTCAAAATATAGTCCTTTCCAGTCTGCGGAGAGAGGGTAGGGGGTTATCGCTTTTTCACCGGTTCACAAGAGAGACCGATTCCAAGCTTTTTAAAGATTTTTCTGTCGATGTCGCTGAGCATCACCGTGGTGTGTACCTGACAGCCGCGAAGGTTCGGAAGCTGCTGGAGAGCCTTTGAACAGTTCTCATCAGTATCGCTGAGCACAGAGAGTGCCACAAGCACCTCATCGGTGTGAAGACGTGGATTCTTTCCTCTGAGGTATGATATTTTTGTTTTCTGAATAGGCTCTATCATGTTCTGTGGAATGAGCTTCACATCGTGGTCTATTCCTGCGAGATGCTTTGTCGCGTTAAGCAGGAGGGCAGCAGAACAACCGAGTAGCGGACTGGACTTTGATGTGATGATTGTGCCATCGCTAAGTTCAATAGCTGCAGAGGTGTGTCCGCTCGCCATGCATTTCTCTTTTGCGGCACGCACCACACGCCTTGTGGCGAGAGAGATCTTTGCTTGTGTGAACAGAAGCTTTATCTTGCTAATCTCATCTTGGTTGCTTGCTCCGTCAGCAGCTTTGTTTGTCGCCTCATAGTAGCGGCGAATAATCTCCTGCCTTGATGCCTGACAGCATACCTCATCGTCGCTGATGCAGAAGCCAATCATGTTCACACCCATATCGGTTGGCGATTTGTATGGATTCTCGCCATAGATACTTTCAAATAGCACGTTCAGCACAGGGAATATCTCGATGTCGCGATTGTAGTTGATGGCAACCTTGCCATAAGCATCGTAGTGGAAAGGGTCAATCATGTTAACATCGTTAAGGTCGGCAGTGGCAGCCTCATAGGCGATGTTCACAGGGTGCTTCAGAGAAAGATTCCACACTGGGAATGTCTCAAACTTCGCATATCCGGCACGCACACCACGCTTCTGCTCGTTGTAGAGCTGTGAGAGGCATACCGCCATCTTTCCAGAGCCAGGTCCTGGTGCTGTAACAATCACGAGTGGCTTCTCTGTCTTCACATAGTCGTTCTTTCCGAAACCATCGTCAGAGGCAATGAGTTCCACATTGTGTGGGTATTCGTCAATGAGATAGTGGAGATATGTCTTTATGCCCATGTTCTCCAGTCGCTGGCGGTAAGAAACGGCAGATGGCTGACCGTTGAAATGTGTTATAACCACAGAGCCGACGAAGAAGTCACGTTGCATAAATTCTGAGCGCAGGCGAAGCACGTCCTCATCGTATGTGATGCCAAGGTCGGCACGCACCTTGTTTCGCTCAATATCTTCTGCGCTAATCACGATCACAATCTCTAAGGTGTCTGAGAGTTGTGAAAGCATGCGAAGCTTGGAGTCTGGCTCGAAGCCTGGCAACACGCGGCAGGCATGGTGGTCGTCGAAGAGTTTTCCACCTAATTCCAGATACAGTTTCCCGTCGAAATGGGCAATACGTTCACGAATGTGCTCCGACTGAATCTTGCAATATTTTTCGTTATCGAATCCTATTTTCATGTTTATACCTAACTTGTATATTTTATATATCTATAACAAAATGCAAAGGTACAATAATTTTTTCATATAATAACACAAAAAACCGAAAATATTTTCATTCTCCACTCGAAATGTAATATTTTCCCCGTTTTTATCCAGAGAACAACAAAAAAATTATAACCCACAACTCATAACTCAAAACCCATAAAACTCAAAATCCGACAGTTTTAACGAACTGTCGGATTTGTCTGTACACCTGTAGGGATTCGAACCCTAGACCCACTGATTAAGAGTCAGTTGCTCTACCAACTGAGCTACAGGTGCATCATGATTTCTTGTCGTTTTCTGTACACCTGTAGGGATTCGAACCCTAGACCCACTGATTAAGAGTCAGTTGCTCTACCAACTGAGCTACAGGTGCATCATGATTTCTTGTCGTTTTCTGTACACCTGTAGGGATTCGAACCCTAGACCCACTGATTAAGAGTCAGTTGCTCTACCAACTGAGCTACAGGTGCATTTTTGAACGACGTTTTTCAAAAGCGAGTGCAAAGGTACTCATTTTCTCTGAACTGTGCAAGTTTTTCACTTAATTTTTTCGAAAGAAGGGTGAAATAATGCGATATATTTGATTTATGTCATCATATCTCGCCCTTTTCCACAGTCTTTTCTGTATATATTAGGTTGCTCTTCAGTAATAGTCTATGAATGCGTCCACTTGCAATCTCAGATTCGATTTTTGTTCTTCGGTCACCATCATGCGCCATTCTGTCCAAGCCTTCACATTCAGTGAGATACTTGTCTGCGGTTCCGTAATCACGTCAGAACGAATGAACGGCAACGTGAGCAGTTCAGTCAGTTTCTCGCGGCACTTTGCAGTTGTCGATGTACCTCCTGCACCGCTCATAGTTACCTTCTTGCCGTTGATGGCAAGCGGAGTCTGACGGTCACCAGCCACGAGCGGACGAGAGAGCGAGTCGATGAGATTCTTCAAATGACCAGGGTAACTGTAATTGTATTCTGGCGAGAAGATCCAGAGTCCATCTGCCTTCGCCACTCTTTCTCGCACTCTTTTGACCTCCTCGGGCGCAGGAAATGCGGTTATTCTCTTCGTATTTCGACAAGTTGTTTATATCAATCATATTTGTCATGATTCTCTTGTTTATACCTTAAATATATATTGTCATTCATACGAATCAAAGATACCTATCCCTGTAACCCCTTAAAATGCCATTTTATATTTTACTGCAAAACTATAAAAGATTATTTTAAAAACCAAACCTTTTGTGCATTTTTGAGTACTTTTCACTGTATTTAAACTGACCTTGAGGGAGTGCGCTCCCGTCTGATGGAAATGGAAGGGAAAAATCTGTCATAACACACTGTTCGTGGATGGCAAAATATGTTTACCCGTTCTTACGCTATACCAAGCAACTCTATCTCAAAAATAAGTGTGGAGCCTCCTGGGATGCCTGGCTGCGAGAACTTGCCATAGCCCATTTCGGCATGGATATAGACCTCCCATTTGTCGCCAACACACATCTGCTGCATGGCGATGATCCATCCCTCGATAAGGTCGCAGAGACGGATTGCAAGAGGTGCTCCGCCCTGGCTGCTGTCAAACTGCTTGCCGTTGATGGTACGTCCTGTGTAATGGGCTGTAATAATGCTTCGCGGTGTGGGATGCTTTCCGTCTTTTTCCCCCTCTGCCAATACCTTATAGTATACACCCTTGGGAGTGTCTTCACACCCTCTTCCTCTGCTTTTGATATAAGCCAATCTTTGTTTGCTTGTGTGTATTCTCTTTTATTCATTGTCTTCGTATTATTTTGAATCTTCACTTAATGTCTAACATCTCTCCATCGTAGCTGTCATGATTTTATCCATCCGTCCGTATTTCATTTCGTCTCCGTTTGCATCTCAATGTTATACGTGGAGCTTTGTCCATCATTTTGATTGCCCAAGAGGCATTCATTTCTCTGCTTTTCTTTCCCATACTTGTCATTCCTCCTCGAAATCTACAGCGCGGTTAATATAGTCGTTGAAGGGCTTTACTGTTTTGAACAGTTCTGCCACTCGTTTTACAAGGTTGGACTGGAGAATGAAATCCTCGTCGAGATAGGTTACCAAAGAGTAACTTTTCAGACGCATGAAATCGGCGTATGGAGCATCTGCCGGATAATCCTTTGGCACTCGCTTCAGCGCTCCGTCCATATCCACCTTGAATGAAGCATCAGCCACATCAAGCACATCCGCCTTGAAATCCTTCCAACCAAAGCTGATATCCTCACGAAGCATCTTTATCACGCGAGGTTCAAAGCAATAATTGCCCGATGCAATCATATGGCAGTGAGGGTATTCTTTCCCAGTTCCGGTTCCCACATGGAAGTAATATCCAGCGTGCATGGATTTCTTGCCGCCTTTAGACAAGAACACTCCGAAATGAGTTTTGTAAGGACTTTTGTCGGCACTGAAACGTGTGTCGCGATAGATGCGATAGGTGCAGTCTTTGACAGAGAGTAGGGCAATGTCTGGGTCATATTGTCCTACAGCCTGAATAAGTTCACCGCAAAACTTATGCCAACGCAACAATACCTCCTGATATCGTTGTTTGTTGGCATTAAACCACTCCTTGTTATTATTGTGCGATAGGTCGCACAGAAAATTAATTATCTCTTTCATCTTATTCTCATTCTGATGTTATTCAACTTCCTTTACTTCTGTGAATTTGCCCTTCAGACTAAAGGGAGTTATATCATGTCGTTTATGTTTTATAATAGCAAATTAAGCTGCAAAATTAGTAAATCACGGGCAAAGGTACACATTTTCTCGGACAACCGATACAAAATCAGTTACTAAATCACTTCGATAAGCAAAAAAATGTTCAAACCAGCTGCGAAATGGGTGGTGAGAGGTATGTAAATACTTTTTATACATGGTGTCACTTTGTCGTAATGCCTCTCATTTCCCACTAATAAAAAATGGGACTAACATATGACTTACTAATGACTCACATATGACTCACTTATTTTTACATCCAATTTCTTTCGTGATTTTCTCTCAAAAAAAGTAGTCCTCAATGAGGATCTGATGAGGAGACATTGATGAGGTACTGATGAGGCATTGAGAAGGTACTGAGGACTGATTTTGCAGGAAATATTTTTGTTCGTGGCGATTTGCCGTATTTTTGTATTTTTACTGATTTCTTGCATCCTAAAGCGTAAAGTAGTTTACGTTTAAGAAATTCGCAATCTTTGATTAACGCACTATCACATAAAGTGTTATAGAAAATGTAAAGCGTAAAGTGTAAACTCGATAGAAAATGGAACAATGCCTCTTCTTCCCTCGTTCTTCTTCTTATCTTTCTATGTAACCATTCCGTTCAATCACCGTTACTTCATCGCTTATTTATCGATGCTAAAGCGATGTCAAAGCGAAGTTCTATCGAATACCTATCGAAGTTCTATCGAAGACAAAGCGAAGTTCTATCGAAGACAAAGCGAAGTTCTATCGAAGTCAAAGCGAAGTTCTATCGAATACCTATCGAAGATCTATCGAAGACAAAGCGAAGATCTATCGAATACCTATCGAACATCTATCGAACATCATCAAACGACTTCTGCTTTCAGTTGACTTTCCATGTCGTTCACTTCAATCTCATCAGGGAAATGTTTTTCAGAATGACTTCAGATAAAACCTAAAACTTATGGTCGTGAAAATGAGCATTGTCTCAAGTCGTATTGTGTGGTAGGGGATTTGAGGGACTATTATTTGAAAATACGAAAATGTTTTGGTAGAAAATGGTTAAATGCATCGATTATATAACACTTTTCCTTTGTCATTTCGGAAATAATGCGTATATTTGCACCAAAATTGAAAGACTATGGCAAAAAGATATCTCGACCCGAAGGCGGACTTGACCTTCAAGAAAGTGTTTGGTGAGCATCCCGATCTCGTAATCAGCTTGCTCAATGCTCTTCTTCCTTTTAATAAGGGAGAGGAAATTGAGTCTGTGGAATATCTTTCTCCTGAACTTGTGCCCGAGAATCCTCTGCGCAAATTCAGTATTGTTGACGTGAGATGCAAGGACAAACGCGGAAGGCAATTTTTAGTGGAGATGCAGATGGTGTGGTCGAGGGAGTTTGAACAGCGAGTGATGTTCAACTCGGCAAAAGCATACGTACGCCAGCTTGACAGCAAGGAGGAATATCATCTGATAGAACCGGTATATTCACTCAATATCGTCAATGACATTTTCGAGAAAGACATTCCCGATTATTATCATTATTATAGAATGGTGCATGAGAAATACACCAACAAAGTGATTGACGGACTTCATCTTGTATTTGTTGAATTGCCGAAGTTCACTCCACAAACCATCAGTGAAAAGAAAATGCAAGTGTTGTGGCTCAGATACCTCACTGAAATCGAGGAACGTACGAGGGAAGTGCCGCAGGAGCTGCTCGACAATCCCGAAATCAGCAAGGCACTGACTGTTGTGGAGGAGTCAGCATACACAGAAGCACAAATGCTCGCCTACGACAAGTTCTGGGACATCATCCGCACTGAGCGCACATTCTATAATAGTGCACGTAGAGACGGTTTCAAGGAAGGACAGGATGCTGGTCGTGAAGTAGGATACAAAGAAGGCAGAGAAGAAGGATTAAAAGAAGGATTAAAAGAAGGATTAAAAGAAGGCAAAGAAGAAGGATTAAAAGAAGGCAAAGAAGAAGGATTAAAAGAAGGTTTGGAAAAGGAAAAGCATGAGACAATCAATCGTCTCAAGTTGAAAGGTTTCGATATCTCCACAATAGCTATTGCTACAGGCATGAGCGAAGAGGATGTAAAGCAATTCCTTAAGGCTTAAATAGTTACGTAAGACGAAAAGACCTCCAGCAATCAAAGTGCGTTAATTGATAGAACGATTAAAGGGATGTGATCCAGAAGCAATCGTAAATAAAGTCTTGTGAGTTTGTCTCATCGATGCTTCATTATTATTCGTATACAGCTTTACATCCCAAGCATTTAGATAAAGATTAGCTTTTTATATAATTTCCAACGCAATAGCCGCACATGCCTCAACATCTGCCAAGGCATGATGATGCTTTTTAAAATCATATCCGCAACGGGCGGCGATGATATCGAGGTTGTGATGTCCTTCAGGCCAACGCTTGTGAGATTCGATGCAGGTGCAATGGAATTCGTAGATAGGATAGTCCATCTGGTATACTCGGAAGACTGCCTTCAAACAACTCTCGTCGAACGATTTGTTATGAGCCACTAAGGGGTTATCTGTTCTTATTCATTTTCTCACTTGTACTGCCTTTGCACAAGTGGGTGTAATGCAAAATGTGTACAACTGATTGTTTTTCAAGGTGTTGCTTCTCTTTTGTTATTCAGTAAACTTCCATCCGTTATCTCCATGATAGATCATCTGGCGGGTCATGCCACCGTCTATGCAGATGTTCTCGCCTGTTATGAATCCAGCCTTGTCGGAACAAAGAAACATTACCATATTAGCGATGTCCATCGGATTACCAACACGACCAGCAGGCTGCTGCCGGGCATCAGGACCGTTGTATTCCTTAAAGTTAGTGTCTATCCATCCAGGGGAAATGGAGTTCACTCTTGCCTTACCACGAAGTGTGACAGCAAGAGCGTGGGTGAGGGCGGCAATACCTCCCTTTGCTGCCGTGTAGCTTTCTGTCTGTGGTTGGCTCATGCGGTCGCGAGAGGAGGATATATTTACTATAGAGGCTCCTTTGGCAAGGTAGGGAGTCAACAGCTTTACTAAATAAAAAGGAGCAGTAACCCCAACAGTCAGAGCGTACTGAAAGTCCTCCCAAGAACATTCGTCAAGTCCTTTCATCAACGGCAGAGCATTGTTGACAATGAAGTCAACTTTGCCATATTTCTTTATAACTTCATCAACAAAGGTTTCCAGCACTTCTTTCTTTGAGATATCGCCAACGAAGTGGTCGCCATCACAAATATCAATGATTTCAACAGAAGCTCCTCTCTTCTGAAACTCCTCTGCGATGCATTTCCCGATGCCATGTGCACCGCCAGTCACTATTGCGACCTTGTTTTTGTATTCCGGAATGCTTGAGTGCTCCTGCCATGCATTTCTCAGTTCTTTCATAGTTCTATTTCTTTTTATGAATTTCTACGCTATAATAATTCTTGCTATATGATAACAAAGATACAAACAATTATCAAAACACACGTGAATTTCGTTATAAAAATGTTTAAGTCGACACTTTTTCATTGAATTATTTGGAGAATTGAAAAAAAGTTAGTACCTTTGCAGTCGGAAAAATGAAAGCCACCTGCGCCTGTGGCGAAATTGGTAGACGCGCCAGACTTAGGATCTGGTGTTTTGCGACGTGTAGGTTCGAGTCCTATCAGGCGCACAAGAGGATATGTCAGAGAATTCTGGCATATCTTTTTTTATGATTATGGAGCCTGCTGATTGTTTTGAAGATTTTTTCTAATTCAGAAGAATCAGTGAGAGAACAATCAATACACAGATGTTTCTTCAGAACGATTTTTGACAATGTTACAGGTTTTTGCGCCTGTATTTCCGTCTTTTGATTCGGTTGTTTAGATGAAATAGACACTCTGGTATTAAGTTTCTGATTCTTTCCTTAATGCTTTTCTTTCCATTTACCCAACTGCCCATATATCGATGTATTGTGCGCGTATTGTCTGTGATATGCAGTCTGCATGACACAACGTTTATAGGAGCAAAATAGTCGCTTGGATAAATCGTTATATCTCCAACTTTCTGAATACCTTTTTTGTTCGCTAACCCTTCTTCACAAAGAGCCTCTGTGGTGTAGGCAACGATGGTTTTATACCATGCAAAGTCTTTTCCTGTTGGAGGTGTGATAAACTCCATATTCTCGTATTTCGTTAGCATCTTTCTCATGAAAGGATGCCCTGCTTCTATTCCGAAACCAAGACCAAGGCTTACGGAAAAGCAGTAACGTGGAGCATAGCGACTGGGACTATTCTCGCCATCTGGGTCGTATTCGAAGCCCATAAAATTTCCAGCAGCAATAATATCGTCTAAGGGACGTATCACCTCCACGTCAGTATCGAAGTAGATGCCCCCATGTTTCTCTAAGATCCAGAAGCGAGCATAGTCGCTTACAAAAGCATATTTTTTCTGTAGATATGCTTCTGCCGTATAAGGGGTTATGTTGACATCAAAGTTCTTCTCGTTCCATTCCTTTATCTCATAGTCTGGTAGGAATTTCTTCCAGCTGGCTATGCATTCCAGTGCCAGAGGGGGTAGAGGATTCCCTCCGAACCAGCAATAATGAATTATCTTTGGTATCATGGTTTTGTTACTCTTCAATTGTATGTCGTTGAGAAAAAAAATCCTCGGCAAACGGAATGAAACAAAGCACGATTGCCAAGGATTATTTACGTATAAAAAAATCGTTTTTGTGCAACTTAAAGGCTGCTGTTATTCAATTCTTCTTGCACCGTCACCGATGTTCACGTTGTGAATTTTTGGCATGATGCCGAACTTGTTGAAGTATTTCTCTTTTACAGTAGCTACGAAAGAGTCGATAAGAGAATCCTTGACAAGGTTTATGGTGCAACCGCCAAAGCCGCCACCCATGATTCTTGAACCAGTGACGCCACACTCTTTTGCAATATCGTTAAGGAAGTCAAGCTCCTCACAGCTCACCTCATAGTCCTTTGAGAGTCCTTTGTGAGTTGCATACATCAGTCTTCCAACCTCCTCATAATCACCCTTGCTCAAAGCCTCGCAGACACCGAGCACACGGTCTTTTTCTCCCAAGACGAATGTGGCACGCTGAATGTCCTCAGCAGAGACAGCATCCTTAACAGCTTCAAGGTCTTCCCAAGTGCAGTCGCGAAGAGTCTGTGCATTTCTTGCAGGGTCTTTTTCGTTTACAGCCTTAACAACGTTCTCGCAAGAGTTTCTGCGATCGTTGTAAGGAGAGCCAGCGAGTTCATGCTTTACACAAGAGTTAACGAGTAAGAGTTTGTAGCCCTGAGGGTTAAAAGGGAAATACTCAAAATCACGACTATTGCAGTCGAGACGCATCAGCTTTCCCTCTTGTCCGAAGACACTTGCGAACTGATCCATGATGCCACAGTTGCAACCAATGTACTTATGCTCTGTTGCCTGTCCGGCAAGCACCATTTCCCATTTGCTCACCTTGTTGTCGCCGAAGAGGTCGTTGAGAGCAAAGGCGAAACAGCTTTCTAAGGCAGCAGAAGAAGACATACCAGCACCGAGAGGCACATCGCCAGCAAAAGCTGTGTTGAAGCCCTTCACATCGACACCTCTCGCCTGCATCTCCTTCACCATTCCGAAGATAAAGCGAGCCCAAGTGGCAGAAGGTCCCTTCTCGTCGTTTACCTTAAACTCCACACGGTCTTTAAGGTCGATAGAGTAGCACATCACCGTCTCAGTACCGTTTGGGCGCACCTCAGCAAGTATGCCACAGTCTACTGCTCCTGGGAACACAAAACCACCGTTATAGTCAGTATGCTCACCGATAAGATTAATGCGTCCTGGAGCAGCGTAAATATTTCCTGTTTTTCCGTCAAAATGCTTTATGAAGCGACTTCTTACGTATTCAATATCCATCATAGTATTTAGTCAGGGGGAGATTTTTTTGTAGTTATATAAGAAATTATATCACTCTTTTTTGCAAAGCACTTTCAGATATACTTTTTTTCAATAGAAGAGCCAGGTGATTTTCTTAGTCAAAGGATCAGGTGATTTTCTATATGAAAAGTATATCTGAAAGTCAAGGGAATATTATTCTACAACACCGAAGCGGTATATTGTGCGCTGAGTGTAGTTCTCACCTGGGTTGAGCACCACGCTTGGGAAGTAGCTGCGGTTAGGAGAATCAGGGAAATGTTGAGCCTCAAGACAGATGCCACTTCTGAACGGATATGTAGAGCCATGAGTACCCTTTATTCCGCTTTCGAAGTTACCAGTATAGAGCTGGAGTCCAGGTTCTGTTGTCCAGCATTCCATTGTGCGTCCAGAGTTAGGCTCTGTGATGCGTGCTGCGAAGCTCAGTTCACCCTCCTCACGCTTGTTGAGCACGTAGTTATGGTCGTAGCCATGACCGTTCTTCAGCTGCTCGTTGTCGGCATTGATATCCTGTCCAACAGTCTTTGGAGTGCGGAAGTCGAACGGAGTTCCCTCTACCTTAAGAATCTCGCCAGTAGGAATGCTTGTCTTGTCGATAGGGAGATAGAAGTCAGCATTCATTTCGAGAAGTAGATTCTCCACCGATGGAGTAGGGTCAGCGATACCAGCGAGAGAGAAGAACGCATGGTGAGTGAGGTTCACGATTGTCTTCTTGTTTGTTGTTGCGAGGTAGTCGATGATGAGTTCGTTATCGTCAGTCCAAGTATACTCAACAGTGACAGACATCTCGCCAGTGAAGCCCTCTTCTCCGTAAGCAGAAGTGTATTTCAGCACGAGAGTATTGTCGTTCATGGCTGTTGCGTCCCACACTCTTGCGTGGAAGCCGGTAGGACCACCGTGAAGATGGTTAGGACCATCGTTGAGAGCGAGCTGATACTCTTTTCCTGCGAGGGTGAATTTTCCATCCTTGATACGGTTTCCCCATCTTCCGATGAGAGTAGAGAGGAAAGGTTCTGGAGAGTTCACCACCTCCTCGATGTTGTCGTGCCCCTGAATAACGTTTGCCACCTCACCGTTTTTGTCAGGCACCATGATAGCCACGATTGCTCCACCGAAGTTAGTAATTGCACACTCGTAACCTTTCTGGTTGCGGAGGATAAAGAGTTCTGTCTTCTTTCCGTTTACAACGGTTTTGAAGTCCTTGTAGTTCAAGCCACAGAGATTATTGTCCATGATAGTTAAAAATGTTTTAGGCAGGATTTTCACTCAAGGGAGAGCCGTTTTTATGAAAGAGAAAAATCTTCTCTCCCCTGGATGTAAAGATCCTGTAAGTTAGTAAATATTTTTTTTGTTTTATTTTCCTTTGCTCTCTTTCAGACCAACAGTTGAGTTGAAGACGAGGTGGTCTGGAGTAGAGTCAGTGTCGATATTGAAGTATCCGATACGGTTGAACTGGAGGTAAGAGAGTTGCGGCAGTTCCTGTACGAATTTCTCTACGTAAGCATTCTTGTTTACGCTGAGACTGTTAGGGTTAAGGAATGGGCGCATAGCATCAATTCCTCTCACTCCGTTTTCTTTCTCATACTGCTTGATGGCATCACGAGGGTTTTCGCAGAGCCAAAGGCACTCATAGTTGCGTACCTCAGCAGGGAGACAATGGTTGCAGCTCACCCAATGGATTGTTCCCTTCACCTTACGGTCAGCACCCGGTGTTCCTGCTTTTGAGTCAGGGTCGTATGTGCAATAGATCTCTTGTACCGTGCCGTTCTCGTCTGCCTTGAAGCCAGTGCAGTTAAGGATATAAGCACCTTTCAGACGAGTTTCCTTTCCAGGGTACATACGGAAGAATTTTTTGTCAGGTTCTGCTTTGAAGTCATCGCGCTCAATCCATAGCTCTCGTGAGAAAGTGATGGTGTGAGTGCCATCTTCTGGACGTTCTGGATTGTTTACAACCTCGAGTTCCTCAGACTGTCCCTCTGGATAGTTCTCGATGATGAGCTTCACGGGGTTGAGTACAGCAGAGACACGAGTTGCGCGATCGTTAAGGTCTTGACGCGCAGCAGCTTCAAGGAGCTTGATATCGTTCAGCGCATCGAAATTGGTGTATCCTATTGACTCTATGAATTTCAGAATAGCCTCTGGTGAGTAGCCTCGGCGCCTTATTCCACAGATGGTAGGCATACGAGGGTCGTCCCATCCGTTCACCACGTTCTCCTGAGTGAGAATCAAGAGGTTTCTCTTTGACATGAGTGTGTAGTTGAGGTTCAGCTTGTTGAACTCAAACTGACGAGGACGATTGTCTTCGATATCTCCATCAACAGGCACTTCACAGTCTACAGTAGTCTTCTGCACCTCTGCTCTCCATTCCTTCATCCAAGTCACGAAGAGGTCGTAGAGTTCATGGTGAGGCACGAATTCAAGAGTGCAGATGGAGTGTGTAACACCTTCAAGATAGTCGGACTGCCCGTGTGTGAAGTCGTACATTGGGTATGCCTTCCACTTGTTTCCTGTGCGCCAATGCTCCATGTTCAATACGCGATACATGAAAGGGTCACGGAAGTGCATGTTTGGAGATGCCATATCAATCTTTGCACGCAACACCATCTTTCCTGGCTCGATGTTTCCAGAGTTCATCTCCTCGAAGAGTTTCAGACTCTCCTCAACAGGACGGTCACGAAATGGAGAGTTGGTTCCTGGAGTGGTTGGAGTACCTTTCTGCTGAGCAATGGTTTCTGCCGACTGCGCGTCAACATACGCCTTTCCGGTCTTTATACACCAAACGGCGAAGTCCCAAAGGTCCTGGAAGTAGTCAGAGGCATAGACGAGCTTTCCCCATTTGTAGCCGAGCCACTGAATGTCTCGCTTGATAGCCTCAACATATTCGGTATCTTCTTTTTGAGGGTTGGTATCGTCCATACGAAGGTTGCAGACACCTCCGAAACGCTCTGCAATACCGAAGTCAATAGCAATCGCTTTTGCATGACCGATATGCAGGTAACCATTAGGCTCTGGAGGGAATCGTGTCTGTAAACGTCCTCCGTTCTTTCCTTCAGCAAGGTCTTTTGCTACCCTCTGCTCAATGAAGTTGAGGGTTTCTTTTTTCTCCTGAATGTTATTGTTTTCTGTTGCCATGATTTATTTTTTCGATGTTTTGTTTGTTTCGAATTTGGGGATGGAGGGCATTAGATGCCCTCGTTATTAACGGCAGAGCTCCTATGAAAAGGGGCAGAACTCCTATGAAATGGCAGAGCTGCTATAAAAGGGGCTGGGTTCCTATGGAAGGGGGCAGAGCTGCTATAAAAAGGGGCAGAGCTCCTATGGAAGGGGGCTGGGCTCTTAAAGCAGGGGCTATTTCAGCCATTTGTCGAGCCATCCGAAGAAGGTGCGCTGCCACAGAATGCCGTTCTGTGGTTTCAATACCCAGTGGTTTTCATCAGGGAAGATGAGATATTGCGCTGGTATTCCCTTTAGGCGTGCTGCATTGAAGGCTCCCATTCCTTGGTTGTAAGAGATGCGGTAATCGAGCTCTCCATGAATGCAGAGAATAGGTGTGTTCCATTTATCTACGAACTTATGAGGAGAGTTTTCGTATGTCCTCTTTCCGTTCTCTGTTAGACTCTTGTGCCAATAAGCGCCATCGTAGTCCCAGTTAGAGAACCACACCTCCTCCGTGTCGGTATACATTGCTTCAAGGTTGAAGGCACCATTATGGGCTATGAAGCATTTGAAGCGGTTTTCGTGATTCCCAGCAAGCCAATAGACGCTGAATCCACCGAAGCTGGCACCCACAGCACCAAGTCGGTTTTTGTCGACATAAGGCAGGTTTTCACATGCATCGTCAATGGCAGAGAGATAGTCTCTCATGCATTGCCCCGCCCAGTCGCCACTGATCTCCTCGTTCCATTCTGGTCCGAAGCCAGGTAGTCCTCTTCTGTTTGGAGCCACCACGATATATCCGTTTGCCGCCATCATCTGCATATTCCATCTGAAGCTCCAGAACTGACTTACCGCACTCTGCGGACCACCCTGGCAGTAGAGAATCGTAGGGTATTTCTTGTTTACATCAAAATCAGCAGGAAGCACAATCCATACGAGCATATCCTTTCCATCTGTTGTCTTCACCCAACGCTGGTCGACACGTCCGAGATGCAGCTGTGAGAGAATATGAGTGTTTTCCTCTGTGACCTTCTTAACCACGTTTTTTACCATGGTTTTTCCAGGAAGGAGTGTGAAGATCTCATTTGGAGACGACATGCTCTGCTTCATGGTTAAGAGGCGCTTACCATCGTTGAGCGGAGCAAGAGAGACATAGTTTGCCTTTTCGTCTGTTATCTGCTTTATTTCACCCTTTGCACTCAACGAATAAATGTTTCTGCATCCGTGCCATACGCTTATGAAGAAGAGAGAGCCATCTGCTTTTGTGTTCCAGCAGAACTCCTCCACATTACTCTTGAAAGAAACGAAGTTCTTCTCACCAGTAGAGAGGTTATAGATACAAAGACGGTTCAGGTCAGCCTCATAACCATCACGCTCCATGCTCACCCAAGCGATGTATTTCCCACAAGGAGAGAATTGAGGGTTTTGGTCGTAACCAACATTGTTTTTCAGATTCTCCTTGCTGTTCACAGCCTGGAATTTCTTGCTGAGAGCAGGGTCGCTCTTTGGAGCCACATACCCCTCAGGTTTACAGATATTCTTTGTCTCCCGAGTCTCTATATTATAAAGGTATATATCAGAGTCGGTAGAAGTGGCATAGTCTGTGCCAATAAGCTTTCGAGAAGTGTAGGCAATGGACTTCGAGTCTTTGCTCCAGTCGAGCTGCTCAATACCTCCAAAAGGTTCCATCGGACATTCATATGGTTCCCCCTGCATGATGTCCACACCTTCAGAGATACCCTCTGGAGTCACCTCCGCGACGAAAGGATGCTGAATGCTTTCCACGTAATGGTCCCAGTGGCGATACATAATGTCGTTTATGACACGCCCAGTGGCGAGAGGTAGGTCTTCTGGGTTCTTCTGAATGATATTATTAAAAGGAAGAGACTTTGTGAGAATGACGTGCTTTCCATTTGGAGAGAATTTAAAGGCGTTTATTCCCATTTTGTCGTCAGAAATCTTCTTACGATTTTTTCCTTCCTTATCCATTGTCCAGAGTTGTCCACCAGAAAGGAAAGCAATCTTCTCTCCGTTTTCAATCCACTGAGGGTCTGTTTCGTTTTTCTCAGAGACGGTGAGAAGGGTAGGTGTTCCGCCCTCACTGCTTACGATATAGAGCACGTGATGGCTTTTGTTCTCTTTAACGGAGTAGTAGCCCACCTGATAAACGATATTCTTTCCGTCAGGAGAAGCCACGGCAGCAGCAATTCTTCCCATGCTCCAGAGTACTTCTGGAGTCATTTTCTGTGACTTCACCACATCAGCCTCAGCACGCCCTATGACAGGAGAGGCCGTCATTGTAGATATGCCGCACAATGCCATTATCGTTGTTGCAATTATTTTTTTTGCGTTCATAATTTAGGGGATTTATGATTATTTTTGGGGTGGAGAATATGATGTCCTCCACCGTTAAGATTTATTTTTGCTGTCCAAGTCGCTTCTTTCTGAGTTCCTGACGCTGCTGTTCCATTTCCTGCTGCTTGCGCTGCATTTCCTCGAGACGTCCGTAGAGTCCAGACGGCTTACGATTTGGATTAGCCTCGTTCTCCTTGTATTTCTTTTCGAGCTTTGCGAGGAGTTTCTCATCGTCAGTAGTCTTTCTGAGTGCGAACATGATAGCGGCAGAGAAGAAGAGCGAGATGAAGTAGTAGAAGTTCAGTCCGGCAGAATAGTCGTTGAACATGAAGAAGAACATCACTGGCATGAGGAACATCATCCACTGCATCATCTTCATCTGCTCTGCCTGTTGTCCAACCATTTGGTCGCGCTGCTGCTGCATTGTGAACCAAGAATAGAGAATGTTTGCAGCACAGAAGAGAATACACGTCAGCGAGATATGGTCTCCAATGAGCCAGATGTTTGTGTTCCATTCAATGATTGGGTCGTATGTGGAGAGGTCGTCAATCCAGAGGAACGACTGTCCACGCAGCTGAATAGCGTTTGGTACGAAGTTGAACATGGCAATCCAGATAGGCATCTGTATGAGCATAGGGAGACATCCCGACATTGGTGACACCCCATAACGAGAGTACATCATCATCATCTCCTGCTGCTTTTTCATTGCATCCTCAGGCTTGTCGTATTTCTTTGTTGCCTCTTCGAGTTTCGGGCGGAGTACACGCATTTTTGCAGAAGACATGTAGCTTTTGCGCACCATAGGGTAAGTGATTGCCTTGAGAATGAGAGTGATAAGTATGATCACGATACCCATAGGTATTCCCATGTGTGTCAGCCAGTCGAAGACATACAGTGTGAACCAACGGTTTATGTATCTGAACAACGGCCATCCGAGGTATACGAGCTGCTCCATCTCAAGGTCTTTTCCGAAGGTGCTTTCCTCCTGTACGCTCTGAAGGAGTCGGAAGTCGTTCGGACCATAGTAGAACTCAAACTCAGAAGGCTTTGCACCCGTTGGGTCGAAAGCCGTGGTCATGCGAGCCATATAGGCTTTTAGGTATCCAGAGCCCTTTTTCTGAGGGACGCTGGAAACGAGTGCGCCCTCTTTGAAATTGTCTTTGCTGATTATCACAGCCGAGAAGAACTGGTTTTTGAATGCCACCCAGTCGATGGCTTCCTCGATAGGCTCGTCGACTTTCTCGCTTGTTTCGTTGAGATAGTCGGTATCGCCCTCTACCTCATGCCATGTCAGACGAGAGTGTTGGTTTTCGAATGTAAAGCCTTTCTCCTGCTGCTTGCAGAGCTCGTGCCATTCCAGTCCCATTGTCTTGCAGGTAGGAGAGAAATTGTTCTGCATGCCTTTCACACGAATCTGAGCATGCAACATGTAAGTTTTTCCGAGGTTATATGCAATCTCCAAAGCCTTTCCTTCCGCAGCCTCTGCAGTGAGCACGACAGAAGAGTCTGTCTGCTGGGTAGGAGTGAAGAACAACTGTGAGGAATAGATGTTCTGCTCTTTTCCTTCCAGGAAGAACTTCAACTCCTGGTCGGCTCCCTGAAAGAGGGTTACGTCGTTGTTTCCCTCGATGTCAGTGAAGTTCTTCACGACCGCCTTTGTAACCGTACCACCCTTTGTAGAGATGGTGAGCTCCAGCTTTCCATTCTTCAGAACGATATCCTTTGCCTCTCCACTGAGGGCAGAGAAGAAGAGAGCCGAAGAGTCCGCTTTCTGCTCAGCAAGCTTCTTTTCTTGTTTTTCGATAGCAGCGGCTTTTTTCTTTTCAGCCTTTTCTGTTTGTACCTGAGCAATGGAATCCTTCTTGGCAGCTTCTGCCAACTGTTCTTCCGAAGGCTGGTTGTACCAGCCGAAACCAATAAAAATAAGTGCTATGAGCACAAATCCTGTGATAGTGTTTTTATCCATTTATTTTTTTATATGTTATTTACCACGTTAAATTCTTTAATTTTTGAGACATAAAAATGCCTCTTTTGCCTTTGAAAATCTGTGTATGCAGATTCTGAAGTGCAAAAATACTACAAATTTATAATATTTCAAAATAAAACGTGAAATAAATAACATTTTTAAAAAAATATCCTTAACTTTGCGCCTTGAAAGTTCAAAAACCACGAATTATGACAAGAAAACAACCGTTATTTATATTTTTACTTCTTTCTGCTTCATGCATTTTCTCGATGCCCTTGAAAGCACGTAATAACGACCATAGAAAGCGGAATCAGGAGCCTACGCTCATAGAGCGTTACAGCGATTCTTTGGCACTTGCACGAAAGATATATATCGAAAGTGCCGACTCCGTGATTCCAGAACCTTCTCAAGAGATGACTCCGAAGCTCAGTCGTCTTGTTCCACTGACGTTCTATCATGGTGTGTCGGGAAGACTCTTTGGTGCTCGTGAAAAGCGGTCTATGGGGATGGATTTCGATAGAATAATAAGCGAAATGTATATCCTTCATCCGGAGTGGGTGATAGACACAGAGAGCAACCTCATTGCTGATGGCGACATTGCTTATCGTCCAGAAGTGCCAGTCAAGAACGATGCAGGCATGACGAGTCAGGCAGAGCAGGAAAGCATCACGCTCCCTTCTTCTTCTCATCCTTCTGGAGAGATTACGCTTGTGGCCACGAAACCAAATTTCTGGTCGTTCTCTGGAGATTATTCCCTTCAGTTCCTCCAGAACTATGTCTCTAACAACTGGTATAAAGGCGGTGAGTCAACATATTCCATGATTGGTGCGTTTGCTTTCAATGCCAACTATAACGACAAGGAAAAGATAAAATGGGATAACCGCTTGGAAATGAAGCTTGGAATGCAATCCTCTCAAGGAGATAATGAACATAAATTCAAGAGTTCCGAAGACCTTATTCGTCTCACCTCAAAGCTTGGTGTGCAGTCCATAAACCATTGGTATTACACCCTCCAGGCTATTGCCAGTACACAGTTCACGCATGGCTATAAGTCTAACGATGCCACCGTCTATTCCGACTTTATGTCTCCTCTGAACGTGAACCTCTCTCTCGGTATGGACTATAAGGTTAACTGGCTGAAGGGAAAATTGGCAGGAACAGTGAACATCTCTCCTCTTGCTGCCAACTTCAAGTATGTAGACCGTCTCGCCCTTTCCACTAAATACGGCATTGACGAAGGCAAGCATGCCCTTTGGGATCTGGGTTCTACTTTCACCACAGACCTTCAGTGGAAGTTTTCTGACTTAATACGTTGGCAGACACGCCTTTATGCTTATACAACATATAAGCGAACAGAGGTGGAGTGGGAGAACACCGTTACCTTCCAGCTTTCAAAATATATCTCCACGAAAGTGTTTGTCTACCCTCGCTTTGACGACTCAGCAAAGGAGAAGGATTCTAAATACGGGTATTTCCAGCTGAAAGAGTATTGGAGTCTTGGTTTTAACTACACGTTCTAAGAATCCACCGTTTTTACTGTGTAAAAAAATGTGACTTTGTGGGATATATAAAACAGCAGTTCCCGCAAGTCACATTTTTTTGTTTGTAATCTTATTTCTCGAAATGCTGATAGTCTTTCAAACTCTTCCAATCGCCACCCCAGGAGAAACCGTGTTGCTTGAATAGATTGACACACAAATCGTTACGACAGATTTTATACTGAAAAGACTTTTTGCGGTTTACATAAGGAGTGGCACTTTCCGGACTAACCACAACTGTTCCATCTGCCCTCTTTTTAACATAAGGATTATAGAGCGGATTGATGTCTACCGCCATGCCCTCGCTATGCTTCGAAAGCTTGTTTGTACCAGAAACAAATCGGAAATTAAAAGACGAGGAGTTGTTAGCCTCCATAGACGAAATATCATCTGCGTTGTAGCTGTCTATCAACACCATACGCTCTATGGGATAGCTGGCATCATAGAGCTTCTGGAAGATAACGAGCAAGTCGGAAGCAATAGCCTTGTTACACACCATCTCGCCAAGCATAGTCTCTCCTTGAAGATTCTTGTGCAGCACTTTTATATAGCGAAGGTCACTGCGAGGAATTGTGCAGTTCTTCTTGAAGCTCTTTCCCTTCATGATTCGGAAGATGCTGTCAGAAATCTCCTCGCTAACAAAACAATTCTCCTTTCCAAAAATCGCCACATCTTTTTCACTCACTTTCTCTCCCGCCTTCCATTGAGAAAAGATGTCATTCAGACGCTCTGCTTTGCACAACTGAAATTCTTGAGAAAGGGAGAAGAGCATCACGCAGAGAAATGTAATTGCTTTTTTTGACATATTGTTTCTTTATTTTGAATTATTGACTGTCTTAGGCTGGCAACAGATATTGTCACCATATTCGCATGCAAAGGTAGGCATTTTTCAGTAAACCAACAAAAATTCCATGAAAATTAATGCTTTTCAATGCTTGATAAACGTTTGTTAGCCGTTTGTTAGCCGTTTGTTAGTCTAACTTTTATAGAGAATAGAACAATATTTAGCGTTTATATTCCATTTAGAACACTATTAACTAAAAGAAAGATGATTGAAATTGAACACTCAAAACATAAAAAAAGAGAAGATTTACTTCTCTTTGTTGATTTTTCGTACTTCCTTAACCACTAAATAAGTGTTTAAAAATGCAGTCATCAAGATAACCCAGGAAGCAGTTGCTAATGATACGATAATCATAATTCTGTTTGTTTTTTAGGCAGGATAATCTACCTTCAAACGCAACATCTGTTCCTTGAGGAAAGAGATGGCGTTTGGTTTTCTGGTAGGTTATCTGCCATCTAATTTGTTATCCTAAAAAAATCTAAAAAATAATTACGGTAGGATTTCACAATCCAAATCTTCTATGTTTTTATTTTCGCTGCAAAGGTATAAACTTTGCCGATAACAGCCAAAGGAATTTCTCTATTTTTCGTTTATTCCCCTGCCATTATTGACGTAAAATAAAAAAAGATATTATTTCCATGTTTTTAACCCCTCTTCCTGCTTTGGTTAATAATAACTAAATCTACATAACTTCTTTTTGAAATTCAAAAAGTATTTATTATTTTTGCACTTTAACAGAGTTAAAATTGAACAACAACCAAAAAAATAACAACTCTTTTTCAGTGAAAGAAAAATACAAAACATATATATATCGTGGAGCATTAGGAATAATCCTCTCACCGTTTATTCTCTTCCTACTTCTCGCCATAGCGATCTATCTCCCTCCTGTTCAGAAATGGGCGGTAGGGATTGCCTCTACCTATGCCGAAGAAGCCACTGGCTTGAAGGTAGATATAGGCACTGTCTCCCTTCGTTTCCCTCTTGACCTCAACCTCTCTGAGGTGAATGTTTCAGAGAGTGGAAAGAAAGCGGGCATGAAAGTGTCTGTTGGTGACGTTCTTTGCAATGTTCGCCTGCTTCCTTTATTCAGTCAAGAGGTAAAGGTTGATGTTTTTCTTCTGAAAAATGCTGAGGTGGCAACAGCTTCTTTTATTCCAGACTGTCGGATAGAAGGAACGTTGCAGAAGTTCCTACTTGAAAAAAGTAAGGTGTCACTGAAAGAGAACACAGTTGTTTTAGACAAGATTGCCCTTAACACTTGCGACCTCGATATCTGTCTCTCTGATACTGCTCAGAAAGATACCACAAAGACCGAAACACCATGGCGCATTATTCTCAAGGACATAAATGCAGAGAATGCGAGGGTTAGGGTGAAGATGCCAGGAGATAGCATGAGAGTAACTGCCCATTGCAATCTTCAGGTTAAGGATGCTGATATTGACCTTCGTGAGGAGAGATACCGTGTTAGCGACATTTCCTTGTCTCACTCTATGGTGCACTATCTTGCTTATCCCGAGACAGAGCACCCTTATTCTCAAGTAAAGCAAAAAGGCATAAACTATAACAATCTGTATTTCAAAGATATAAACTTTTCCCTAAACTCTTTGTTCTATCACGGAGAAAATCTTGGAGTAAGAATTTTCTCTGCAAATGCCAAGGAGCAGTCAGGACTCAAAATCTCTGACTTAAAGGCTTTCATATCATTAAATGGAAATGACTTCCAGATAGACGATCTCCTGCTGAAAACACCTTCTTCTCTTATCACAGCCTCTGGAACAACAAACCTCCACGATCTCGCAGAGGGTAAGACAGGCAACATCCGACTGAAAGCAGATGCTGAGGTGGGAAAGGAAGATGTGTTGATTCTTGGCGGTGAGATGATTTCTAAAGACATCAGAAAACTTCTTGCACAGAAGGCGTTCACACTGAAATTCAGAATGTCGGGAGACAATAACTGCTGCAAGATTGACACCTGTCGGTTCTCTCTCCCTCAGTTGTTGAGTGGTTCGGTAAGTGGAGAGGTGTGCAGTATGCTTGACTTCGAAAATCTCAGAGCGAAGGCAACAATGAACATCTTGCCAGCTCTTGGAGGTAGCATCACTGGAAATGCCAATTTCTCTGCAAAGAGCGAGAGCTACGACCTTACTGCTGTCATCAAAAGCATAAACATAAGCAAATACATGCCTGACCTCGGAATAGGGAAGTGCGGAGGGCGACTGACCGTAAAGGGTAGGGGATATGATGTGCTTTCAAAATCAACGAAGATACAGGCGGAGCTGCTTACCAATGAACTTCGCTACATGACCTACGACCTTGCTGGCACTTACGCCACTATGACACTTGCAGATGGAAGGGTGAAGGCTGTCTTGAACTCCCAGACACCTATTCTTGACGGTGTGGTGGGAGTAGACGCTTTGTTGTCAAAGACTCTCATCTCATCAACTCTCTCTGCTGAGGTAAAGAATGTTGATTTTCAGGCATTGAGAATGGTCAACAAGCCTTTGTCTACTGGCATCTGCGGACATATCGATGTGGAGACAGACATGAAGAAAAAGGCGAGCATCGTGGCACATCTCAGTGATATAAGGATTCAGGATTCTGTAAACATCTATCATCCTGACGACATTGAGGTGAACGCGTTTACAGAAAAAGACACAACACATGCTGTGGTGAACTGCGGAGATTTCTTCCTCAGACTGAACTCTCGCCAGGGACTTACAAAGCTCACAAACCTTATCTCTGTGCTCTCAGAAGAAATGTCTCGACAGCTTCATAGGCAGGAAATAGATGCTTCTGCCTACCGAAGCAAACTGCCAGAGGCAACTTTCTTCATGAGGTCGGGGAAGGAGAACCCTTTCGCTCGACTCCTTTCACGTTTCGGCTTTGAGTTTAATGCGCTTTATTCCGATTTTTCTATGTCTCCAAATACTGGCATAAACGGTAGGATGTCGCTCGACACCTTGTGTCTTGAGAACATGCAGATAGACAAGATTGCCCTCGACATCGTTTCTGATGCCGACAGTCTGGAATATTCTGTGAATGTGGCGAACGGCAAGAAAAACAAAATTCCGTTCGAAGCTTCTCTTGAGGGAAAAATACTTAGAAACAGTATGTCATCACAACTGGCACTTCTCGACCGGCACGACAAAAAGGCTATCGATATTGCCATGCAGGCAGCAATGAAACCAGAGGGTATCGTGATTGGCTTTGACGAGAGAGAGCAGATTCTGGGCTATAAACCGTTCAAGCCAAATGCTGGAAACTATGTCAGAATAGGTGAAAACATGCGTCTCTTTGCTAATCTCGCCCTTCAGGGAGCCGACAATACTGGTTTTGAGATATATACCAACGATGAGAATGTCGATGCACTACAAGATGTTACGCTTTCGCTTCATAACCTTGACCTCGAAGGTATTATCTCCGTTGTGCCTTACATGCCAAGCGTGTCGGGAATCTTCAGTGGCGACTTCCATGTGGAAATGACAAAGGAGAACACCACCATTTCTTCCAGCATCTCTACAAAAGATCTTTGCTATGAACATTCAATGATTGGAAACCTCTCCACCGAGGTTGTCTACATGCCTCAGGCTGACGGTACGCATTATCTTGACGGTGTGCTCTACAAAGACAAGGCAGAAGTGGCAACCATAAAGGGCAACTATCGCTTTGGCGTTCAAGACCATATTGATGCCGACGTGAAGTTCGACGACTTCCCAGTTGATATCGTCAACGGTTTCATTCCTGACAAAATTCTTGGATTCCTTGGCACTGCCTCTGGAAAGCTGAACGTAAAGGGGCTGGTGGACTCTCCTAATATAAATGGTTCTCTCAACTTCGGTAACGCTCAGGTTATCTCTCTTCCTTACGGAGTGAAAATGAACATCGACAAAAGGTCTTTGGAGATTGTGAACTCAAACATCGTACTGGAGAAATACTCTCTCTATGACAGTAAGAAGGAGCCAGTGAAAATCAGTGGTTACATCGATTTCTCTGACTTCGACCATATTCTCACAAACATGAACATCATCGGACAGAATATCATGATTATCGATGCAAAGGAAACAAAGCATTCTGAGGCGTACGGAAAAGCGTATGTGAATTTCTACTCGATGATACAGGGTGAACTGGAAAGCCTTAATGTCAGGGCTCGCCTTGAGGTGCTTCCGTCAACAAACCTTTGCTACATATTGAAGGATTCTCCAATCACCACCGACAACCGCATGAAGGAGTTGGTGACATTCGTTGACTTCAACGACAAAAAGGTGAAATCGGCTCCCTTGCCAACTGTCAACGGTATGTTGCTGAATTTAAACATCGTTGTTAGGGAGGGTGCACATGTTGTTTGCTGGCTGAACACAAACCATACAAACTATGTTGATATTGTGGGCTCAGGAGAAATGAGGTTCATATATAAAGATTCGGAAATGAGTCTAAACGGACGATATTCCATCTCTCACGGAGAAATGAAATACTCGCTGCCTATAATTCCTCTGAAGACGTTCACAATCAGCGAGAATAGCTATGTCGACTTTAATGGAAATATCTTTAATCCTCGGTTGAACATCACTGCTACAGAGCAGATAAAATCAACCGTGTCACAAGACGGAGTGAACAAATCGGTATTGTTCAACTGTGGTGTCGTGCTAACAAAAACATTACAGGATATGGGACTGCAGTTCATTATCTCTGCACCGGAAGATCAGAACATCAACGACGACATAAACACCATGTCGCTCGAGGAAAGGGGAAAGGTGGCGGTCACGATGCTCACAACAGGATTGTATCTCTCTGAGAGAAACTCTTCTAACATCACAATGAACTCGGCACTGAACTCTTTCCTGCAAAACGAGATTAGCAATATTGCGGGCTCGGCTCTCAGAACAATGGACCTTACCGTGGGCATGGAGACAAGTACGAACATCAACGGAACAATGTCTACCGACTATTCCTTCAAGTTCGCAAAACGATTCTGGAACAACCGTGTCTCTGTCTCTATTGGTGGAAAAATTGCTACGGGAGCAAAGAATCCGGGAAGAAACCAGACGTTCTTCGACAATGTGGAAATGCAGTACCGTCTCTCTGACACTTCAAACCAGTATCTCCGTCTCTTCTATAAGCATGACGTCTATGACTATATTGAAGGCTACCTCGACCATTATGGTGCGGGATACATGTGGAAAAAGAAGATGCAACGACTCAGTGAGATATTCTCTCCTGCAAAACTTCTCACTCCCCAGAGACAGTCTTCTCTTTCAAAGGATAGCATAAAAAATGAACGTCCTGAAAAACCTTCAGAAAGCATTAAGAACTGATGTTTCAGAACGAAAGAACAATAAAATGAACGTCCTGAAAAACCTTCAGAAAGCATTAAGAACTGATGAAAAAGAAATATATTGCCATACTTGCCTTTGCGGCTCCATTGCTGCTTTCCTGCTCCATGACCTCAGGACTTGGAGAGGATGAGCAACTGTATCGAGGTATAGAGAAAATATCATATTCCGACAATAATTCCTCTGAACACTATAACATGATGAGGGAGGAACTTGAAGCGGCTTTGGCATGTCAGCCAAACGGCTCTTTCTTTCAGTCGTCTTCTATAACAACTCCTATTCAGGCAAGACTATGGATATGGAATGCTTTCGCACATAAAAAAGGAGCGATACCAAAATGGTTCGCAAAGACTTTTGGAAAGGCACCAGTAACCATGGCTGACGCAAATCCCTCTCTGCGAGTGAATGTTGCAGAGAATGTGCTTCACAACAACGGCTTCTTGCGTGGTAACGTGAACTATCAGGTGATTGAGGGAAAGTTGGGCACCACAAGGAACGACTCTATTGAGCGTCCGCTGACAGCGAAAGTGAAGTATGACGTTGACCTCGGACCGCTCTTCACCATCGATTCTTTAGAATACATCGGATTTTCTAAAGAGGAGTCTGACATCTTCCGCCCAGAGGAGACCTTGCTTAAGAAGGGTACTCCGTTTTCTGCAGAGAACCTCGACAATGAGCGCACTCGAATTGTTGACTCTCTGAAGAACAACGGCTTCTATCTCTATAGAAACTCTTATCTAACATATCAGGCTGATACTATTCAACAACCAGGAAAGGTGATGCTAAGGCTTTGTAAGCTTGATTCGCTTCCTGAGGGTGTAGAAAAGCAGTGGTATATTGGAAAGACGGTGCTTAGAATAAGACGGGAGATGAGGGAGGCTATTACCGACACGTTCTCAAGAGGGCGTCTCGCTGTGGAATATGGTGGGAAGAAACCACCACTCCGACCAAGAATCCTTCTTCAAGACATAAAACTGCGACCAGGAAAGGTATACTCTCAGCAGATGATTGACGAGGCTGTTGGACAGCTTTCACAAAAGGGTATCTTCTCTTCTCTCGACTTGCAGGCAAAGCAATATGGCGACTCTCTGTCGCTCGTGCTCGACTGTATTCTCGATAAACCTTACGACCTCTCTCTGACGGCTTCCTACACGCAAAAGACATCGGGTAGGGGAGGACCAGGAGTGGGATTGGGCTTCACAAAGCGAAACGCATTCCGAAATGGGGAGATTCTCAGTCTTAACCTCAACGGCTCGCTCGACTTCACCATTGGAAAGACGGCAGGAGGAAAGGATTTAAACTACGATCTCTCAGGAGATGTCTCTCTTGAAATGCCGAAGATTCTGAAACCGAAGTTCCTGAAGATTAGGAGACGCTGGCAATATGCGCCAACAACCCTTTGGCGACTCTCTGCTCAAACCATAAACCGTAACGGCTATTTCAGAAGGAATATCTTCTCTGGGGAATTGTCTTACAACTTCTTCCCTACAAAGCATTCAAGGCACACCTTCTCTCCACTCATCATAGACTATAGCTTCATGGCGAGCATAGACCCTGCCTACGAAGAGATTATCGATAACTCGGTCTATCTCATGATGTCTCACAATGATGTTTTCATTCCAAAGATGAGGTATACATATGCCAATCAGAAGAAACACGACAATGGCTCTATCTCCGATTTCTCTATCTCAATCACTGAGGGCGGAAACTTGACAAACCTCATATACACACTCTCTGGAAAGGGATGGAACGAAAGAGAGAAAACAATTCTCAAGACTCCTTACTCGCAGTTCATAAAACTCGAGACAGAGGGAAAGAAAGAATGGATGGCGGGATATATGTCGAAACTCGTGGGACATGCCTTTGCTGGGTATATACACCCGCTCGGAAACTCTACAATATCTCCATATTCGGAGATGTACTACATGGGTGGAGCAAACGACCTCCGTGGCTTTGCCACTCGCGGACTTGGACCTGGAGGTGAATATTTCGACGATCGAGATATGATGTATCTCCTGGCAAACGCCAATCTCAAGCTGAAGGCATCACTCGAATATCGCCATAGGTTCTTTGGCTCGTTCTATGGGGCTCTCTTCGTAGACGCAGGAAATATCTGGAACGTAAACGCAACAGAGGAATTGGGTGACTACGGTGAGTTCCGCTTTAAGTCGTTCTTGAAGGATATCGCTGTCTCTTCTGGCTTCGGAATAAGGTACGACCTCGACTTCTTTGTGATTCGTGTTGACTGGGGCTTCATAGTTCATGCTCCTTACGATACTGGCAGAGGAGGCTATTTCAATACTCCTCGTTTCTCTAAGGCGCAGTGTCTGAACTTTGCCATCGGCTATCCTTTCTAATGAGAAAACTGCTGGCAATCAAACAATAACCCTTAAAAGTAGGTGTAAAAAAAATCTGTTGAAGAAAACAAATAAATGACAAACGAAAGTTACAATCTTATATGCAAAGCACTTGCTGAGATAATCAAAGGCTCTGAATTTGAAGGACATGTCTTCCTTGTTGGAGGATGCGTCAGAGACGAGATTATGCATACAAAAATTCATGACATAGACATTGCGGTCACTTTGCCTAACGGTGGTGTGCGCTTTGCACTCTGGCTATACAAGAAAAGGCTGACGGCAGGGAAGAGACCTCCGCTCGTTTTTGAGCACTTCGCAACAGCAAAGGTAAGGTTAAAACAATTCCCAAAAGAGGTGATTGACTGCGTTCAAACAAGAAAAAACAGATATGTCTTTGAAGAAGACCCTAAACCAGAGGAGCATTTCGGAACAATAGAAGAAGATGCTCTCTGCCGAGACCTTACCATAAACAGTCTCTTCAAGAACATCTCTACAAACGAACTCCTCGACCCTACAGGACTCGCTCTCCACGATATTGAGAATCACATCATCCGCACTCCAAACATTCCAGATATCTCGTTGCGTGACAATGCCATGCACATTCTTCGTTGCATTCGCTTTGCTGTGAAATTCGAATGGGAGATTTCTCTCGAACTTCTTGAAAGCATGAAAAAGAACCTCGACATTATGTCTGAGGCAACGGTAAGGAGAATGACAAACGAACTCTTTTCCATTCTTCAGCTGAAGAAAAAAGAGCGCGCTTTTAAGCTTATAAAATCAATTGGTGCAATGCCTTATATTGAACCATATCTCAAAATGATTCAAGAGGGCACCGTATCCATGAACATTTCTAAGGGGAAGAAACCTCAGAAAAAACGTAGGAAGAAGGGCGTTGAAAAGGAGGGGAGAAAAAAACACCGCTCCAGCAACTCTAACAAGAAGAAGAATCTGCAATCAGAGTCTAATAACAAGTAGAATCTGCAAGCAGAGTCTAACCACAAGAACAATCTGCAAGCAGAGTCTAACCACAAGAACAATCTGCAAGCAGAGACTAATAACAAAGTAGAATCTGCAAGCAGAGACTACACAAGATTGAGGTTGAGGTTCTTTTTCCTAATGAGCTTCCTGAGGTTCTGGAGTGCGTAATGCATTCTTCCAAGCGAGGTGTTTATGCTTACTCCAGTAATCTCTGCTATCTCCTTGAAAGGAAGATTCTGGAAGAATCGCATGTAGACAACCTCACGCTGAGTGGCAGGAAGAAGGTCCATAAGACTTTTCACTTCAAGAAGAGTCTGCTGGTTTATGAAGAGGGTCTCTATAGGCTCTATGGAGAAAGTGTCGCTATCCATATCCTCAAGTTTCTTGTCTTCAAGAAGATCAACAGAGTTCTTTTCCTTCGAATTGCGGAAACGGTCCATAATAACGTTATGGGCAATGCGCATAAGCCATGCAGAAATCTTACCCTTTGGGGCATATTCCTGCTGCTGCAACTTTACAATCGCTTTAACAAATGTGTCTTGGAAGATGTCTTCTGCCACCTCGTGGTTCCTTACGATAAAAAGGATATATGAAAACAGTCGTGTCTGCGAACGCTCCAAAAGCATGTCAAAAGCCTTATTGTCTCCTTGCATATACCTCACTGCCAACTCCTCGTCACTAAGGGCATTAAATTCCTTCGCAACGATTTCGACTGCTGAAACTGATGCAACATTCACTGTCTGCATCAAGCTAACATGATGGTTTGTCATTCTTCTTAAAATTTATAATTTAAGTAGAAATGTGTCGATAGGCAATTCTCTTTTAACTCTTTTGAAAAATTTAAAAATAATAGGGTGGGGTGGAAATCATTTACAGTTTCAAGATGCAAAATTAATGATAATATTTCTAATGTGCAAAAAATATTGTATAGAAATAATTAAATAATGTTAATCTAACTCATTTTCTCGTATTATGCTCAAAATAAGAAAAAAAAATTATAACTTTGCATATTGATAAATTCTTAACAATCAAAACCAAAAATCTAAAGATTCTTCAATTCAACATACGCCTATGACACTTATTAAGAAACTGCTCGTATTCATTGCTCTTGCTATCGCCTTCACTGGTTGCACAAGCGTTAAAAACATTCCTTATATGCAGAATGCGGAAGAAATAAACCTTTCGGCTTCAAAATTGCTTTATGAAGCGAAAATAATGCCGAAAGACCAACTTACAATCTATATAAACACCACAGACCCAGACGCCTCAAAACCGTTTAACCTTTCTGTGCAGGCAGAGAATTCAAGCTCGCAGGGTGTCATTCCATACCTCGTTGAAAATGATGGCACCATAAACTTTCCCGTGCTGGGAAAGCTCTATGTAGCAGGACTCACAAAGCCTGAACTGCAAGATCTTATTGCAAGACGACTGAAACAATATCTCGTGGAAAGTGAGATTCCTATCGTTACGGTGCAGATGTCGAGCTATAGGGTTACGGTTATGGGAGAAGTGGCAAGTCCGAGTGTCATACCAGTCTCCACAGGTAAAATATCTATTCTCGAAGCTATTGCAACTGCAGGCGACCTCACAATCTACGGTCACAGAGAAAATGTCTTGCTCATTCGTGAAGATGCTAACGGTGAGAAATCTGTTCACCGAATAAATCTCAACGATGCAAATCTTCTCACATCACCGTATTACTATCTCCAGCAGAATGATATCGTCTACGTGACTCCTCATAAAATCAAAGCACGTAACTCGTTCTTCAACCAATACACTTCTTTGTATTTCTCCATAACGAGTATTCTCATGACTGCTGCTACATTGATTTATCAAGTAACAAACTAAAATCCACACACCTTATTATAATATATATATAAATAAGGAGTAAACATATCTTAAAATAAAACAATAAAACTTAATACAGAATTACCATTATGATAAATAGGATATTTCACATTTCTCTTTTGTGCAGTTTTTCATCCCTACGTTTTTGCTCTCTTGCTTTTCTTTTCCTGTTTGTGCTTTCTTCCTCCTGCCCTTGCTACAGTCAGCGTGGAAGGAAGGCCGTGAAGAAAAAGGTTGAGCAGGAAGATTTCTCTCGTTGGACAAACAATCCAATATGCAAGACAATGATTGTTGACAGTATTGTTGTCAGCGAAAACGAATTGCTGAATCATCTCCCGATGCCTTCTTACATGGGAAAACTATATTTCAACGAGAAAATTGGTGCTGTGGTCTACGAGAATGACTTCGGCGATATGCGACTATATTCTTCTAAAGAAAGCAACGGTGAGAGCTTTATCTATAGACAGTCGCTTCTGGCAGATAAATGGAGCGAACCAGAAAAGGTGGTGATAAATGGCGACAACTTCAATTTTTCTCATCCTGTTCTGATGCCTGACGGTATGACGCTCTATTTCTCTTCGAACATTAGACAAGAAGATGTTGAAGATGAAGAGAATGAAAACTCTGAAAAGGCAAATAAATCACAGTCGCTCTACACAACCATCTACGACTCTGAGACAAACTCTTTCCTCGAGCCGCAAAGACTTCCGTTCCCGTTCAACTCTGACGAAGATGATGTCTATTATATTGAAGACGAAATGTCTCACATTGCATGGCTGGCAACAAAACGTAGGCAGCCGAAAGGAAAGGTGTGCATATACACCATGAGTGTTGAACAACCTTGGACTTTCTACGATGCTGAGACAACAGAACCAAAACGGTTAAAGTCTTTAGCGTTAATATCTGCTATCTCAGATACTTGGACGTCTGATAGCAAACGAAAGGAGATTCTCGGAACTGTTGAACAGATGAAGAAAAAAAATTCTTCAAATCCACAAAAAAACAATCTCTCGTTCATCGTAAACAATAAGATCGTATATCATTCCGTAAACGATTTCAAGACAGAAGAGGCAAAAAATCAATTCATTAACTATATAGATCAAAAGAACAGACTCTCTGCCCTTTCTCGACAGTTGAACGAATACCGTAGGCTCTACCATTCAAACAATAATTCTAACAGAGACCAACTTGCAAACACTATCTTAGAATTAGAGAAAGAGCGCTCTACCCTACTCTCCTCCATACACGATTCTGCAAAGCAAATTCGTGTGCTTGAAAGCAAGTAACGGTTTTTCGTTTACATGTAAAAGCATGCTATTTATACGAAAACGCAGGCTATTCATACGGAAACGTATTCTATTCATATATAAACGCATGCTATTCATACGGAAACGCATTCTATTTATATATAATAGCGCAGAATCTCTTAACCATTAAAAAAAATTCTTACCATGACAAAGAAACATTTTCCAGAATCGGAACTCATAATAAATGCCGATGGCAGTGTGTTCCATCTTCATCTAAAACCAGGATTTCTCGCCGACAAGGTGATTCTTGTTGGCGATCCTGGAAGAGTGTCTCTCGTTGCCTCACACTTCGACTCTATTGAGAACGAAGTTGAAAGTAGGGAGTTCCATACCATCACAGGCTCTTACAAAGGTAAGCGTATCACCGTTCAGTCTACAGGTATCGGTTGCGACAACGTAGATATTGTGATGAATGAGCTCGATGCGCTTGCAAACATTGACTTCCAGTCACGAACAGAAAACGAGCATTTCCGTCAGCTGGAAATAGTGCGCATCGGAACATGTGGCGGTTTGCAGCCAGAAACACCAATCGGCACGTTCATTGCTTCTGAGAAAAGCATTGGTTTCGATGGTCTTTTGAACTATTACGACCGCCGAGACGAGGTTTGCGACCTTGATATGGAAAAAGCATTCGTTTCTCACATGTCTTGGTCACAGAAAAAAGGTGCTCCTTATGTCGCTAAGGCATCAACAGAGCTCATAAATAGAATTGCTGGTAACGACATGGTTCGGGGCATCACGATTGCTTGTGGCGGCTTCTATGGACCTCAAGGCAGACAGTTGCGGTTACGCATTCAAGATCCAGAGCAGAACCAGAAAATAGAGGCTTTCAGATATCTCGAACCTTCTGGAAGAGAACTGAAGGTATGCAATTTCGAGATGGAGTCTTCAGCACTTGCCGGACTTGCTGCTCTCCTTGGACATAAGGCAATGACTTGCTGCATGGTTATTGCCAACCGTTATGCTCAGGAAATGAACACGGGATATAAGAATCAGATTGATGACCTTATAAAACTCGTATTGGAAAGAATATAACACAGAAGAAAAAAACTTTTATATGTATACCTGCACTATCTCTGATACCATTTGCGCCATCTCTACGGCTACCGGTGGCGCAATTGGTATCATTCGCGTATCTGGAAAGGATGCTATCGATATAACCGACAAAATCTTCTCTTCAAAGCGGGGAAAGAAACTGTCGGAAGCTAAACCGTATTCGCTATCTTTTGGAAGTATCACAGACGGAGAGAAAATCATCGATGAAGTGATGGTTTCTGTCTTCCATGCTCCTCATTCATATACTGGAGAAAACTCCACGGAGATTTCATGCCATGGCTCGTCATTCATCCTGCAAAGGGTCGTTGATCTCCTAATAAAACACGGATGCAGGATGGCAACTCCTGGGGAATATACGCAACGGGCGTTCCTAAACGGAAAGATAGACCTTTCACAAGCAGAGGCGGTGGCTGACCTTATTGCATCGAGAAACGAGTCGCAACATAACATTGCCATCATGCAGATGAGGGGTGGCATATCTCGGAAGCTTTCTTTCCTTCGTGAGAAGCTTCTTGAAATGACTTCACTCCTTGAACTGGAACTCGATTTCTCTGAGGAGGATGTGGAATTTGCCGACAGAGCGCAGCTTTTCTCTCTGGCACAGGAGATCAAAGCAGAAATCTCTCATCTCTCACAGTCGTTCTCTGACGGTAATGCGGTAAAAAACGGTATTCCGGTTGCCATACTCGGAGCACCAAACGTTGGAAAGTCCACTCTTCTCAATCTCCTTCTCAACGACGACAAGGCAATCGTTTCTGACATCATGGGAACCACGCGTGACGTGATAGAAGACACCATTAATATCAATGGCATCACCTTTCGTTTCATAGACACTGCGGGCATCAGAAAGACCGACGATGTGATAGAGAAAATGGGCATAGAACGTTCCTTGCGAGCTGCAGAGAAGGCGAAGGTGGTGATTCTCATGAACGAACCAGGTGTCCCCTACCCTTCTTTCACCCCTAAGAAAAATCAGAAAACAATCTTCCTCACAAACAAAACAAATGATTTCCAAGCAATAAACGGCACCGGACTCTCCAACCTCCTCTCAAAACTCCTTGAAACATCACCTAAGGTAGAAGAGAACGAAGTGCTCATCACCAATCTCCGCCATAAACAAGCTCTCGATACTGCTCTCGATGACATCACCAGAAGCATCGATGCTCTCCAGCAGAACATACCTGGCGACCTCGTAGCTGAAGAACTCCGTCAGTGCCTCCATCACCTTGCAGAGATAACGGGTGGCGAAATAACTTCAAACGAAGTACTTGGAAATATCTTCCAGAATTTTTGCATCGGAAAGTGAGTTGATCTTTTTGAAAAGAAACTGAGAGTAAAAAAATAGCTAATAAATGGAAAACAAAGATGCTAAAATTCAGTATTTCGGCTAACATAAGTTAATTTTTCAGGTTTTTTCCTCTTTTTCCTTTTATTTTCTTGTTTTTGTCGTTTTTTTGTTGTTACTTTGTGACTTGAAAGCAGATGAGTAACAAAATCGTGTTACTTCTGTGACTGGTAACAACAATATGAAAGTAACAAAAATGAAAGTAACAAAATCGGCAAAAGTACCAAAGCCACAGAAAGAACCTGTGAGGCTTAGAGAAAAGATCCTGGCAAATGGAAACAGGAGCCTTTACCTGGACATCTACAGAAACGGCAAGCGTGAGTATGAGTTTCTGAAAATTTACCTGGTGGTGGAAAAAACACCTTTTGACAAAGAGCAAAACAGGCAGCTCCTGGCAACAGCCCAGGCGATCAAGGCAAAGAGGCAGATTGAGATCCAGAACGGTGAGTATGGATTTACAAAGCAGTTCAAAACAGATATGCCTTTTCTCACCTATTACAGAAAGATGTGTGAGGATCGCCACAAGAACCCAGACAGCAACGGCAACTGGGGCAACTGGCACAGCTGCCTTAAGCACCTGGAGCGTTACTGTGATGAGCACACCACCTTTAGAGAGATAGACAAAGAATGGATTGAGGGCTTTAAGGAGTACCTGGACACAGTGGAGAAAGACAGCCACAAGCGTACCGAGAACCCAGACAGCCAGTTTTTCCAGCCTCTATCTCAGAACTCCAAAGTATCTTACTTTAACAAGCTCAGAGCTTGCATTAACCAGGCTTATGAGGATAGGATCATACCAACAAACCCTATGAGAGGCGTGGAGGGATTTAAGGCTGAGGAGAGCGAGAGAGCTTACCTTACCCTGGAGGAGGTCAAGAAACTGGCTGCAACTCCTTGCAAATATCCCTATCTCAAAGCTACATTCCTGTTTTCCTGTCTGACAGGGCTTAGAAAGAGCGATATTGAGAAACTGACCTGGGGAGAGATCCAGCAGTTTGGAGATTACACCAGGATCGTGTTCAAGCAGAAGAAAACCAAAGGACAGGAGTACCTGGATATTTCACCAGAGGCTGTAGCTTACCTGGGAGATAGAGGTGCTGATGATGAAAAGGTGTTCCAGGGCTTTAAGTATGGATCCTGGACACTCCTGGAACTGAGGAGGTGGGTGCTGGCAGCTGGTATCACCAAAGATATTACTTTCCACTGTGGCAGACATACCTTTGCTGTGCTGATGCTGGAGCTGGGTGCTGACATTTACACAGTATCAAAGCTTTTAGGACACAGAGAGCTGGCTACCACCCAGATCTATGCTAAAGTAGTAGATAAAAAGAAACAGGAGGCTGTGAGCCTCATACCTAAAATTACAGACTAAGATGGGAACAGGTAAGAAAATGAAATGCAAGAGCTGTGGAGCTGAATGGTTTTTGCTCCAGGGTGTGGGCTTTGACAACCAGGCTCCAGCCGAGAACCAGGAACAGGATCCAGAGATCTGCCCAGAGTGTGGATCCAGAGATATAACAGATACAGACATACAAATACTATGGGATTGATGAAAGATGAAATACTTAAGCTCTGCAAGCTATACCAGGGCGAACCTAATAACCCTTATAAGCCTGGTGATCTCTCTGGAGATCTCTGGGCTGAGGAGTATCTGAAATTCCAGATCTGGGATGCTGAGTTTTCTGTGGTAAAGAACCCTCTGGGATGGGCTGGCACTCCAGAACCAGGAGCAAGCTCTGAGGATCTGGCTGAGGCTGCTTACAAGAGCTGTGTACTGTGCAAGCTTGGAAAGATGGCAGCTAACAGAGAATATGACTGGATGGCTATGTATTTTAATCTCTGATCGCTTATGAACCGACAACGAGCAATTATTACCCTGGCAAAGATAAACAGGCAGATCAAGAGCCTCAACTATCTCCAGAGCTTAGGATCCCAGGCGATCTCTGAGGATGCGCTGCCTATGGATCTGGATCAGCTCAGTACCTGGGCAGAACAGCTCAGAGAATACTGGAACAGCAACCAGGATCAGATCTTTGCCCAGGCGATACACAGCATAGGATCCTCAGACAGCGTGCGCTGGATCCTGGATAACCTGGATCTCTCTGGTGATTTACCTGGTGTATTGAGCAGCTATCTGGAAACAGCCCAGGATCTGGCTCTGGAGGTGGATGCCTGGCAGAACCAGGAGAAAGGCAAATACTGGATGCTGCCAGAGATCCTGGCAACCGATGAGGCTGCAAAGCTGCTGACCAGAGCGATAGATGGAGGCTTTCTTGATCAGAGCTACCAGCCGACCGAGGGAACCCAACTTGCACACCTTAAACTGATCGCTTATGCTGTAGCTAAGATCCTGGAGCTGCCAGTAAGATCTTTCTGGAAACCCTTTTGTGTACTCTGGGGCAATGATGATCTGAAATCTGCCTATGTGCCCAGAATGACCAGGAAAGACATTATAGCACTCTCAGAACTCTATCCAGAGGTAGATCTGAGCCAAGCACCTAACAGAAGAAAACAGTAACAACTATGGCAATGACAGTTAGAGAATTTATAAATAATATCGCTACAGGCGAGTTTTCAGATTCCAATGACATTCTGAATTTCTCAAAGCTATTACCAGACATAGAGGAACTGATCTGGAGCCTTAAGCTGGCTGATATAGCATGCCTGGAGAGCACTGGAAAACCTCAGATCTCAGATGATAAACAGATCTCCAGGATCAAACGAGCTATTGAGATTCTATCCAAATCATCTGAAAGCTCAGCAAGTCCTCAGAAACAACAACAGGAGCCTCTGGAAACTGTGCACCAGGTAAATGTACCAGCAGACAGGAAACCAGGGAAACCAAAGAAAAAAATATCATTCATTCCTGTTATAAACAAGGAGCACCCTGTTACACACCAGCCACAAGATCCAGACAGAATACTGGCTACTCTACACAGCTTGATAGATGGCAAGATCGGCAAAGATGTAGCTATGGTGATCCAGGCTGCAATTATGACGGGGAAGATCACCAAGCCTCAATATAGCCAGGTGGCAAGTGAATTTGGAGATATAGGGCACAGGAGTGGATATGACAAGTATATGGCGATCAGATTTGCCGACATTGAAATAAAAGGTATGATGAGGCAGTTTGAAAGCCTATAGAGAACCTTAAAATCTCTACAGAAAGTAGCATATAATAGCACAAAATAGACAGCTATTATATGCTATTTCTTTTATTTGTATATATTGCTGATTTTTGGGAATTTTGCACCGTGTTTCAGATGGAACAAATTAGTAACTATCATAATACGGTAACAAAATGGAAGAAAAAATCATTCAACAGCTCAACAGAATTGAGCGTTACAGCATTATCGCTGCTAAGACTGTACTAACTATTGATGAGTGTGCTTTCCTTACAGGACTGAGCAAAAGTACGATCTATAAGGCTACCTGTGAGAAGAAGATCCCTCACTACAAGCCTAACGACAGACATTTGTACTTTGACAGAAAGGAGATTGAGGACTGGATGAAACAAAACAGAATCAAGACTATCAAGGAGATTGAGGAGGATGCCAATACCTATATGGCTCAGAACACTGGAAGCAATGGGCACAAGAAAGGAGGCAAGCGATGATCCTAACTGATTACTATAGCCTGGAACGCTTACCAGAGAATATGAGCAAGCGAACACCCAGGTATGATACAACAGCCTCAACTGGCAGCTATCCCCTGTTTGAGAGTATGGCTGCAAGGAGCCGTGTAAAGCGTTTCTTTTGCTACTACAACGGTCTGCCAGATAGCTTTTCAAACAGGGCACACCAGAAAGCAGAGCGAGCTATCACCAACACCAAGAACATAAGCAGCGTGTTTATCCCCTACCTGGATAAGCCTCTGTATGGCTATGGTGATGTGAAAGGATCCCAGGATGCTATCCTTTTCCTTTTCTCAGCTGATTATACAAAGCTGGAGCTATTTATCGCCAGGGGCTACAGATCCAACGCCAGAGCCTTATTCCAGCGTTTCCTGGATGGAGGTCTGAACAATGAGCTGGAGATCCTCAGAGGCTTAACCAAGTAAATCACACAGATCAGAGTTTTATGGATGGCTGGATAAAGTTACATAGATCTATAAGAGATCACTGGATCTGGAGCGATCCTGTAAAATTTAGATGGTGGATAGATATACTCCTAACAGTTAATCACGCTGCCACTAAGGTAAATATAGGTTATCAGCTCTATGATTGTGGCAGAGGGCAATCAATTCAAAGTATAGGATCCTGGGCAAAGCGATGGGGCGTTTCTAAGGACACAGCCAGGAATTTTCTCACACTCCTGGAAAAAGATGGTATGATCTTACACGAGGGTTTACCAAAAACTACACGCATAACTGTCTGTAAATACGACACTTACCAGGATGATTTACACGATAGCCCACCGATGAGCCTACAGGAAAGCCACCGATCGCCCACCGATGAGCCACCGATCGCCCACACAAACAATAAAGATAAGAAAGAAAAGAATGATAAGAATGATAAGAAAAATACAAGAGGGGCTGGGATAAACAGCTGGGATCTTTCTTATATGGATGAGGCTCTAAAGCCTGTTTTCTTTGAATGGCTGGAATACAAGAAAGCAAGCTTTAAGCTTACATACAAAACAGAGCGATCTCTGGAGGCAGCTTACAATGAGCTGGTGAAACTCTCTGGAGGAGATCCCAACACAGCCTGGCTGATCATAAACAACAGTATGGCAAAAGGCTGGAAAGGTATGTTTCCCCTGGATAGATCCCAGAACCCACCAGAAAGCCACCCTGTAGGCTCAGAATCAGGGAAAGGGTGCAACAGTACCACAACACCAGGAAACGAGCCTCAGATGCTGAAAAAGGACTACTCAGAGCGTTTCTGATAGGATCACCTGGTAAATTCATTAAGTCAATAACTCAAAATTCAAAAAACAATGGAAATCAAAGACAGAATCAAAGCACTGGAGAAGAAGATCAAAGAGAATCCAGATGTACCACAGGAGCTGAGAGATCAGCTTAAGCAACTTAAAGAGGAGCTGGAGATCCAGGATGATCCAGATGATCCCTCTGATCAGCTCAACAAGGAAATTGAGGATCTTAAGAAAGAACTCAGCGACCTTAAGAGCAAGAACGAGAAAGATTACACCGATGATCTCCTGGATCGCTATGGTGTAGCCAAAGATGCTAAAGCTGGCACAGTATGCAAGGCTGGCTTAGGTCTGGGCAGATAGTAACAAGAGTAACAAACCACATTACCGACCAAGTAACAACAGTAACAATATGGAAAGAATACTGGTAGATAAGGATCAGCAGCTCTACAAGAGGCGTGATCTACAGTTTAACATAGTCAAGAACCTACTCCAGGAGATCTGTGATGCACTTAAGCAGAACAAGATCCAGCCTACTACTGACAGAATCCAGATGCTCCTGGATGGTGAGGATCTTATGGATATTTATCTGGAGGAACACCTGGACAGCTGCCAGAACCTCCCTGTAATAATCCAGAACATAGTCAAAGAGGAGGCACGCCAAGAACTGGAGAAGATCAGAGCGATGGCTGCAAAAGTGATGAACAAGATGAGAGATTTTGAGGATGGTTTGCTGGATCTCTCTGTTTACTCGGTGGATGAGGCTGGAAACATACAGCTGGATCCTTGCTATATCGCCCAGGTGGAAAAAGTGAGCTGTGTCTTTGTGGACACTCCAGCCAGAAAATACCTCTATGACAAAGCCCAGGCTGTGATCCAGGCGATCAAGGAATTAAACCAGGCTTGCAAGGAGGCTCCTTACAGAGATCTCAGACCTGTAGAAAGGAGAATCTTTGATGATCTGACACTACAGGGAATGACCAGGGAAAGGGGGCACAGTCTTGTTTTCCTCGGTGAGAACTATGAGCCAAAGCTTAATGGCTGGGGCTTTAGCTTTATTAAGTAACAACGCCAGACAGAGGATCCTGGAGGCTCCAGAAAAGCCCAGGGATCCCCTAAACGGCACTAAATCGGCATAAGTGAACAATGGCAAAAGGTACAAAAGGCTTTCAGCCAGGCAATAAGGTAGGAATGGGCACACGTTTCACGACATTAAACCAGCCCAAAAACAAGGGTAGAAAGAACAGATTTAGCACGATGCTAAAGAAACAGTGCAATATCTCCCTGGATCCAGAGCTGGTGAAAGAGTTTAGCAAAGATCAGATCCAGGAGCTGCTTAAGATGATCCTGGTGATGGATCCCAGGGAAACTCTGGTGATCACCAAGAAACTGAACCAGGACTTTAAGGAGATCCAGGAAACCTTTAAGGAGGGCAAACAGCCAGAGGCGATCAAAGCCACTGGAAAGCTGTACCAGATCTTTATCTCTCTGAACACTGCAATCCAGAGGGAAACAGCTGCTGGAAAAGCTGATACTGTGAAATGGATGATAGAGTATCTGTTTGGCAGATCTGTACAACCTATAGAGGGCGAGCTTACCAACGTGCAAGCCTCACAGGATCTCTCTATGCTTACCACTGAGGAGCTAAACCAATACCTGGAGCTACAGAGGAAAATACAAGCTGGAAAGGCAGCTGATGAATAGTAAAGTGTAACGATGGTAACAAACGGACAGGAATTTACCCAGGAAATGGCTCTGAAAACACTCAGAGCATACCAGGCAAGGCAACAGACAAAACTCACAGATGATGAGTACAAGGTGGCTCTGGACAGGCACAGGAATAACACTCTGAACGGTTTGTATAAATATGATCTTTCCGATCCAGAGGAGTTCAAAAAGCACAGTCAGCTCATTTACCAGATCGGACAGGATCTGATGCTGAGGGAGTTTAGGCAGTTTGATGTAGATGATCACAATAAAAACGTACTCAAATTCCTCACATTCTACTTTAATGGATGCCTGGAGGCTGAGAGCATTTTCCCAGATGAGGGCTACAAGATCCACAAGAACCTGTTACTGATCGGAGAGCCTGGCACAGGTAAAACAATGCTTATGCAAGTGTTCGCTGACTATCTGAGGCTGACAGGAAATGTAAACCAGTTCCAGAATATCAGTGCCACACAGCTGATGAACTACTACAAGATCAACAGCCACATAGATAAGTTCACGTTCAATGAGCTGGCACACCCAGAGAGATTTGAGGGGAATCCGTTCAATGTGTGTCTGAATGACCTTGGGCTGCAAACAGAAAACCAAAAATCATACGGTACGATTCTTACCCAGGTTACAGATGAGTTCCTATTTGCCAGATATGAAATCTACCAGCAGACAGGCAAGCGATACCATATAACAAGCAACCTGTCTGTTAAGGATCTGAAAGAACGCTTTGAGGATCGCTTGGTGGACAGATTCAAATCATTCAACGTTATAGAGCTTAGAGGAGGCTCCAGAAGAAAATAGATTAAAGAATGGGAACAGGTATAGGCATAAAGCTTAGTGATCCGAGGAGAAGATCCACCACCTCCAGACCTCCAGATGAGGTTCCAGGAGGATCAGAGAACGAACAGGCTGGAAATAACAATAGTATTAACGATTAAAACATTCAAGGCAATGGAAAATGTATCAGAAAACAGGCTCTACAGAGCCAGGTAACAGAGCACCAGGAGGCTATTACAGCCCTCCAGGGCGATCTCTCAAAGACTGATCAGTACGTGGCAGCATACTTTGACTACCGACACAATAACTATGTGCTGGATAGCCTCCTGGGGGATCCTGTACCCTCAGACTACAAGGATATTATCCTGGTAAAGGAGCAGCGTGCTGAGATCTACAAGAAGATGTACCCTCACAAGGTAGCGATCAAGAGCCTACAAGCTCAGATCAAACAGCTCCAGGGGCTGCAAATCGCTGAGGGCTGAGATTAACCTGGTAAACGTGATAGTGCCATCCCTCTGAGGCTGGTACTTTCTACACCAGAATGTACTGTAACCACTGTAAAAGGCTGGATCTGTGGTTATTTACCAAGTAAATTATATGAATAAGTAACAAAACAGTAACAAAATCGGTAAAAAATGAGCGAACTAAGTGCAAAACAAAAGTTTTTTAGGGATCAGATCATTTTGTGCTCCTGTGTTGATGATAGAGAACACTTGAACAACCCAAGCGCACAGATCCAGACACTTGCTCTTATGGTGAATGGACTCCTGGAGAACAACCAGAATGGACAATATAACGAGTTGATCGGCTTTTATGGCAATGTTGGCAGATCCCTCAAAGTGTTAGTTGAAATGTTGAAAGCAAAACAGGATCAAAAATGAAGAATATAGATGGATCTTTAGGTTTTGAGGCTACCCTGGATATTGATGATTTCAATGTGTCTGCCCAGGCTATGGAGAGGCACATACAGCAAGTATCTACACACGTACAGGCAGAATCAGAACAGATGGAGCAAAGCCTTATGGAGTTTGCTCAGAAAGGAGCTATGTATATCCAGACCTATCTGGTAGGTCAAGGTATGACCAGCCTCCTAAGCTCTATCGTACAGGTGCGTGGACAGTTCCAACAGCTGGAGATCGCCTTTGGCACTATGCTGGGATCTGAGGAGAAAGCCAATGCTCTGATGCAACAGATGATCAACACTGCTGCACATACTCCTTTTGATCTACAGGGCGTGGCTGAGGGTGCAAAACAGCTCCTGGCTTATGGAGAAGCCTCTGAAAAGGTGAATGACACTCTGGTACGCCTGGGAAACATAGCCTCTGGGCTTTCTATTCCTCTGAATGATATTGTGTACCTCTATGGTACTACAATGGTACAGGGTAGGCTTTACGCCCAGGATGTAAGACAGTTTACTGGCAGAGGTATTCCCCTGGTGAAAGAACTGGCTCAGATGTACGGTGTGACAGCTGATGAGATCAACAATATGGTGTCAGCTGGAAAGATCGGCTTTGCTGATGTGGAAAAGGTGCTCAGAAAGCTCACAGATGAGGGTGGACAGTTCTACAATCTGATGGAGAAACAGAGTGCCAGCCTTACAGGTATGATCTCTAACTTAGAGGATGCCTGGGATAGTATGCTCAATGACATAGGCAAGCAGAATGAGGATGCCTTTGCTGGTGCGATCAGCTCAGCTACTTACCTGGTGGAGCACTACCAGGAGATCATTAACGTGCTCAAAGCTGTTGCTATGGGCTATGGCAGCGTTAAGGCTGCAATCGTTCTGAACACTCTGGCTACTAAAGGCTATACAGGTGTAGCTTTCCTGGATAATACAGCACGCCAGGCAAAACTGGGCTTGATGAAACTGGAGGCTACTTTGTCTGGAGAGGTCACAGCTCAGACACAGGCAATGGCAGCTGCCAAAACAGCTCACGTGGCAGCACTACAGGCAGAACTAACAGCTGAGGAGCTTTCTACACTCCAGAAAAAGCTTAGGATCGCCACTATTGCACAGCTGCTTACAGCACAGCAACAGGAGTACATTTCAAACCTGGGGCTTACCACAACCTCTGAGGGCTATGAGGCTGCTGCTATGGGTGTTCTTTCTGTAGAACAGAGATTAGCACTGGAGAAAACAGATCTAAGCTCCAAGAGTGCTGTTTATATCGGTGCTCTGGAGGCTGAGGTGGCAGCTAAGCGTGCAAGTTCAACAGCAAGCCTGGAGGCGATGCGTGCTGATGTGAAAGCTGCCAGTGCCAAGATGGAGGCAGCAAAGCAAACGGCTGTTTCTGCTATGCAAGCTACAGAGGCAGCACGCTATGAGGTGTACTGGGCTAAACAGTCTGGTGATGCTACCAGGATCGCCACTGCTGAGAAAAAACTGGAGGGTGCTACAGAGAACCAGGCTATAGCGAGAAAAGCTGCCCTGGCTGCCAGCACAGATTTCTACACCAAGAAAAAGGCTCTGGAGGCTGCTGCCACACGTACCTCTACAGCTGCCAGTGCTGCTGATACTGCTGCCAAAGGTGCACAGGCTGCTGCTACTGGTATTCTTTCCACTGTAACACACACTCTGACCAATGCTTTCAGAACGCTCTGGGCAACACTGGCTGCAAACCCCTTTGGTGCTATCCTATCTGTAGTAGGTCTGGTGATCTCTGCCTTTACTCTGTTTAGGGATGAGGAGGAGGAAACCAACACAGCTATGGGAGAGTTCCAGGAAACCACCAAAAAGGAGATTGATCAGCTTGATACTCTGATGAAGATCCTCCAGAACACAAGCTCTGGAACCAAAGCCCACAAGGATGTACTGGATAAAGTCAATGCTATCTGTAAGGAGTATAACAAAACGCTCCTGGATGAGAACTCTACCCTGGAGGAACAGGAGGCTAAATACAAGGAACTGACCAAAGCGATCCAACAGAACGCTGCCGAGAAAGTCAAAGCCAAGTACATAGAACAGGCTATGCAAGATATGGCTGCCAGCCAGGAAGAATCTCTGGAGAGCCTTAAGAACTGGGCACACTCTGCCCAGGTGATCCTCCAGGAGGCTTACCAAGTAGATGCTGGTGATGGTAAGATCCTCTCTGTGCCAGCTGTCACAAAGGCTGCTGAAAGTATCAGAGGAGCCTCTGATGCTGTCTGGGAAATGGTAGAGGCAATGTCACAGGAGAAAGCCCAGGAGCTTTCACAACTCACAGGCGATGCTTACACCCAGGCTTTCAATACCACTCTGGATGAGCTGGTAAGCAAGGTGCAAGCCAGCACTGGAGCCACCGACCAGGAAATGGCAGCTTTCAAGGGTAGCCTTTCCTCATACCTGGAGCAGATCTGCACCTCAACAGCGACTGCAAGGCAAGAGGTAGATAAACTGGATCGCCAGCTCAATGCTTTCACAAGTAGCACTCCAGATACCTCTGCTATCACAGAGAGTATTAACCTGGTGGATCTTTCCTTTGAGGATCTGGAGCAAAGGATCAAGGATAACCAGGCAGAGATAGATGATCTAAACAAAAAGATCATAGATCCAGCTGTTAAAACAGATCTGGTAGAACAGCTAAAGCAAAAGCTCCAGGAATGTATCAACCTCAGAAACGAGCTTAATGGTGCTCTGGATCAGAAAACCAACGATCTCAACACAGAGAACAGCATCAATGCCAGGATCAAACAGCTCAAAGATGAGCGTGCTGAGGTGGATATTAACAGCCAGAAATATAAGGATCTGACAGCTCAGATCAATAAGCTCCAGGATAAGCTGCCTAATAACACACGTTCCTCACGTTCTGGTGGAGGAAGATCTGGCTCTGGTAGCGGTGGATCCTCTGGAGGTGGCAACAGTGCTGAACAGGCTGCAAACAATGCTGAGGCTCTGAGGCAGAAACAGCTGGAGGCTGACAGAAAGCTGGAGGAGGCACGTATTGAGATAATGGCTGAGGGCTATGCCAAGCGTAAGGCACTCCTGGATCTCCAGCACAAGAGGAACCTGGATGCTATTGATCGTGAGGAACAGGAGCTGATCAAAGCCAGAAAGAAAGCTGGCAAGGGTGGTCTGTCTGATACTGAGAAAGCTGGCTTTTCTGAGCGTAGGAACCTGGAGAACCAGGACTATACTCTGGAGGGAAACAAGCTGTTTGATGCTGAGATCCAGTACAGGAAAAAAGAGTTTGCTGCTTATTGGCAGTGGGTGCGTAACGTGGGCAAGGATGTGGCAGATGCACACTTTAAGGATCTGATCACTGAGGGCACAAGCTTTAGCACCTGGGTAAGCTCTCAGATCACAGCCCTGGAGCAGAAACGAGCTACACAGCCAGAGCTTTTCTCTGATGGTGATGCTACAGCTCTCAACTCTCTCAAACAACAACAGAATGAGATCCTGGGTAACAAGTCTGCTATGGATCTTTTCAAGGATTCTATGGCAAAGAGCATATCACAGGCTCAGACACTGGCAGAAAAGCTCCAGGCAGTGGCTGATCTTAAGGAAAAGCTCTCAAAGGGTGAGTTCCACCTTAACCAGGATGAAACGGCTGCTGCCAGCTATTCCCTGGAGAATGAGGATGCAAAGCTCCAGGAGGAGGTAAACAAGAGGCTGCTTAATGATTTCCGTACCTATGAGGAAAAGCGTAAGGCGATACAGGATGAGTGGGCTTTGCTCAGAGAGGCAGCACAGAAAACAGGTGATCAGAACCGTATCAAGATGATCAATGAGGCTGAGGCTGAGGCTCTATCTACCCTCAATGCCAATATGCTGAAACAGTCTGACAGCTGGAAAGCCCTGTTTGAGGATCTGGATGTACTGGGTAGCCAGGAGCTTGCTCAGATGATCTCTGATTTCCAGAAACAGCTACATAACGCTGATCTCAAACTTAACCCAGTAGATTACAAGACTCTGATGGACAGCCTGGATCGTGCTAAGGAGCAACTGATCACCAAAAATCCTTTCAAGGCTATAAACCAGTTCTATGATGATTACATAGAGGCTAAGAAACGCCTGGCTAAGGCTAAGGCTAAGGTGGCAGCTGGAAAAGGCGATAACAAGGATGTGAAAGAGGCTGAAAAGGATATGAAACGTGCCAGCCAGGGCGTTACCAAGTCTATCAATGAGATCACAAATGCTGCTGCTGAGTGTGGAGCCTCTATACAGGGCGTGTTTGAAAGCTTTGGTATGGATGAGGTGGCTGAGGGTATCGGTACTGCAACAGAAATGCTTGGGCAACTCGGAGGAGCTGCTGAATCTGTGGGCAAACTGATGTCTGGTGATATTCTGGGCGGTGTTACTGGTATGGTAGGTGCTGTTTCTGGTATCATAGGCTTGTTCAATAAGCTACACGATAAGAAATATGAAAAGAGGATCAAGGCACTCCAGGAGGAGATTGATGCTCTGGAGCGTTCTTATTCACGCCTGGAGCGTGCTTACAATAACACGTACTGGGTATTCAATGATGAGGAAAGAGCTGCTTTCAATGGTAACATAGATCTGATCAACGAACAGATAGAGGCACTGGAGAGGCAAAACTTGTTGCTAAACAGTCCTGGGATTTTGTCAAGTATGCACAGCTTACCAAAGAGATCCAGGAACTCCAGAAACAGCTGGATAAAGCTAAGGAAAGTGCTGATATGTTTGGCTTGTATGAGGCTCAGAAAGCTAACCTCAGAAAGCAACAGGAGGATATACGTGAGCAGATCGAGAATGAGAAGAAAAAGAAAGATACTGATGATAGCAAGATTTCCCAGTGGAATGATAAGATTGAGGAGATCAACCAACAGATTGAGGATCTTGATCGACAGATGATGGTCACTCTCGCTGGTACTGATGTAAAGACAGCTATTGATGAGTTTGCCGATGCTCTGGTGGAGGCTTACTGTAAGGGTGAGGATGCTGCTGAGGCTCTGGGTAACAAGACAAAGGAGGTACTGAAAAAGGCTGTAGTGGAGGCTCTAAAAAGGCAGTTCCTGGCTAAAGGTATCAATGATGCTGTGGAGTACCTGGGATCTGCTATGCAAGACAGTGTTCTTTCTGATGCTGAGCGTGCCACTTTCACAGCTATGGTAAACAAAGCTGGAGATCTATTTAACACAGCTCTGGGCAGCGTAGGTGACTGGATCAAGGATCTGGAGGATGAAACGGCTGCTGATCCTCTCACAGGAGCTGTACAGAACCTCTCAGAGGAAACAGGCGGTATCATAGCTGGCAGAATAAACGCTGCTATCATTAACCAGGCAGAGCAGACAGCACAGCTCAAACTAATGGCTGCTTATCTGAAAGCTATCCTGGATGGAGGTGGTATCAGTGTAGGATCCTCTGCTGTATCTGGATCTGATCTGCTGGGATCTGGCTGGAGCAAGCTGTTTGAGTACCAGGTGGATCAGACAGGTATAATGAGGCAACAGCTGGAGTACCAGGCTCAGATCGCTCACAACACAGGAAGTAGTGCAAGCTCACTCCTGGAGATCAAAGATACTCTGAAACGTATTGAGAATAGCGATGGCAATTCTCTACTGTCACAGGGGATCTGCTAATTAACTAAGTGAATGGGGGCTGTAAGGAATGATCTTACAGCTCCTTTTTCTTTACCTGGTAAACAGCTGCTGTCAATAAATAGCCAGTTTATTGAATAGAGCCAACACCAGAACGCCAGAGGCTGCAAAATTATTGGTAACTTTGCACCGTGCAATAGTGCACACATAACAATTTATCAATAATCAAACAATGAGAAAAGCAATTTTCCAGGCAGCTACAGGGCTGCTGTGTGCGATCCTATCAGTAGGATGCACAAGTGATCAACTTGATCAACGAGAGGATCCCAGCCAGGAGATCCAGGTTACTTTCAATGTATCGCCTCTGAGCGTTTCCACTGGGGAGATCCCAGGAACTGGCACAGGAACCAGGGCAAAGGCAGCTACCAGGGCAGCTGTTTCTGGTGAGGATCTGGGAGATCTGGTTAAGGAGATCGGTTACTACATTTACAAAGGTGAGGATCTGTACAAGTCTGGATCTGTTTCCTTTGATCCAGCAACCCAGGAGGCTCCAGAGGGCTTTGGATCATTCCAGGAGAGAATCCTACCAGGCTCCTATGATGTATGTTTCTATGCTTTTGGAAAGAATACAGGAAAGCCAGATAAAGAGTGGTCAAGCTCTAAGAGTAGTTTTTGTTTCAATGACAACAACGATAAAGCCAGCAACAATGTGGAGCTGTTTATTTACAAAGGAACAATGACTATAACAGGATCCCAGACCGAGATCAATGTTACATTACAGCGTGTTTCTGCTTTGCTAAGCATACAGATCTCTGATGATCCCCTGGAGGAGGTGGCGTATATGAAATATGAGATTACTAACTATCCAAAGTATTATCCATTTCCCTCTAACTACTATACACCTATTAGCACAGAAAAAGGCTATCAGATAATTACAAACGTAGTCAATGGAGAGCTGCCTGTAACAGATATATATTTTATGAATACCAAAGAGTACAGATCATTAACGATCTCCATATATGATCACGCTGATCAGCTGCTGGGTAGCCAGGAGGTATCTGTGCCACTATATCCAAACAGGCGTACTATTGTAAGTGGCAACCTGTTTTCAAACCTGGGTGACAAACCTCTGACAATTACAATAAATGACAGCTGGGGAGCCGATGTGCCAGTAAACTTAAACTAAAGGTGTGTTTACCAAACACATATTGCTGTGTATCAGTGAATTATTTGCTAAAAATGTTTGGTAGTTTGAAAGTAACAGCTTAACTTTGCACTCAGAAAATTATTCACTAAGTAAAATTTACAAATATGAAAAAGAACACTCCAAATGTCGATAGACTGTTAGATGAGCCAGAGAATTACGTTGAAGTAAGAGTTAAGATCCAGAATCTTATGAAAAAGCTGATGGACTGCAAACAAGACCTTAAAGAGATCTCTGATCTTGGGTTAGTCCAGGAACAATTCTCAGAGAATAGTAAAATGGATTTGGGTGCTATAACCCAGATAATTTATTCTTTGGGAGAGATCTATGGTTATACTTATGCAGATGATACTCTGGAGGGTGTGATCTGAGAATGATTTAGGTTACTTTCATATATAGCATACGTTTCGCTATAGTTTTTAGGAGGAGGGGCATAGCTGGAAAGCTGTGCCCCTCTATTTTTGTGCTCTGAGGAACTAAAACAGGGCTTTTCTTTTGCTATCTGATAGAAAAGTAGTACCTTTGCATCGCTCTAACTGTTATATTCCAGAGGGATCCTCTACAAACAGGTTATTTCACCTGGAGATCCGTGTATGCATCTGGATGTTAATGCTCATTGGAACAATCCAATAAGAACTCAATTAGGAGGGATGTAGGCTTAGGATCCAGGCTCTACACCCCTCCTTTTGGTAGTTTACCTGGTTAATGTTTCACGCCTGGATCTGAAAAGTGAGGTAATGTTTTGAGATCTCAGAAAAAAGCGTTACCTTTGCACCTGTAAAGCCCTCCAAAATGAGGTTTTTCCTCTGTTTTGTTACCGTGTTGTTACCAGCTCATAGTACAGGAGGGCTTTACATATTCATTATCAGTGATTTATAAATTTCACCTCACATTCTGCATCGGTAAATAGACCGCCTGACCATACTTACAAAACGTTTTTGTAACTGCTTATAAGCCACCATTTTGGTGGCTTTTTTTGTTTTAACACTTTCCATTTGTAATTTGTTGATACCAGTTTTTCGAGGTAACTTTGGCTCAAATTTCGTTCCTGCGTTTCAATCGTGCGAACAAATGGAATGGCAAAACGCTATTGTGGACACCTCGTGAGAAATACTGAGAATCCTCCATTATCCGTCACAACCGCTATGCAGGGCACTCGTGAGAAATACTGAAAAAATGTGATAAAGACTGAGACAAAATCGGGGGTCTTTTACAGAAAAAAACATCAGAATTGCAAGCGTAAAATGGAGATAATTAAAGAATGTGGAGTATGCGGAAAAGCGTTCGTTGCTTCCAAAATGTCGTTCAAGTACTGCTGTCGAGGGTGTGAACGTGTCGCATTTCGGAGACGCGAGGCGGAAAAGAAAAAAAGGGAGAAGGAAAATGCCGAATCTCTTCTAAACGCTGAGAGGAACAACTCTCTGCGGGATAAGGCATTTTTATCCCCCGAGGACGTGAGCGTTCTGTTCGATGTCAGTCTTCCTACAGTGTATCGTTATTTCCAGACAGGCTTAATCAAAGCCGTAAAGATAAGAAATAAGACGTTTGTGAGATACTCAGACATTGAACGTGTGTTTGATGATGCCACTCCCTATCGGA
>SAMEA3663036__coassemble_48_pt1 | contig 55639 bp, 35 predicted proteins | sample SAMEA3663036__metabat2_high_PE_014 | metagenome-assembled genome bin SAMEA3663036 (sample SAMEA3663036) | pig gut metagenome | biome: pig gut; feature: pig-associated habitat; material: faeces | place: France | collected 2012
CCTTGCATCGCCTACTGCGCATTATCAGCAAGTGACAACAGTCGAGTAGGAGTCGTATGATTGTTGAAGAGAACTACAGGTTAGAGATGACTGCAGAGTGAGGAAGGATGCTCGAAATCAGTTTCCCATTAGGAGTATAGCGACTGTTGTCACATTCCAAGAGCTGGGAGATGATCTGTTCCATTTCCTCATTTGAAAGCAGCTGACCGTGAGGGATTGCCGCATTGCGAGCCATGGTGGCAGCAAGAGAGGAGAAGAGTTCATTGCTTACGGAGGACTCCTGTTCAGAAGCCTCAGAGACCATATCGCTTACCAAGCGAGAGATGTCGAGTCCTTCAAAGTCGACTGGTGCAGCATTGATGGCATAGGTGCCGCCACCAAGGTTTGTCAGTTCAAAGCCCAATTTCTCCATCTCTGGAAGGATGACAGGAAGAGACATCATCTCCGCAACGGTGAACTGCACGGTTTCAGGAAAGAGGAGTCGTTGCGAAGCCCGATTCTTTAATCTTATCTCTCTAAGGTAGCGTTCAAAGAGTATTCGCTCATGAGCACGCTCTTGGTCGGTTACCATCAGTCCTGCCTCTACCGAAGTGAGGATATAAGCCCCCTTATACTGGAAGTGCTCCGTGCTCCGTGATAGCTTTTGGTTGTCGAGAAGAGGAGAGTCTGGTTCGTTAGACTGTGTTGGAATGTCATGAAGACCTTCATAGAGCCTCTCCCAATTATTCGGCACGTTCTTCTTCTCAAAGTTCAGAGAAGACTCACGGAACGAAGTGCTGCTATCACCATTTCGCACACTGCCACCTCCAAAGTCGAACACGAAGTCTGTGCCCCCCGATTCTCTCGAATGCCCCCCCGTGCCACTTTTGGTAGAGCTGGGTATTTCACGCCCAAGTGTAATATCGGAAGTTTCAAAATCTGGAGTACGGTCGGGAGTTTCAAAGCCTGGAGTATTGGAGCCAGCCTCGATATTTGACATGCTGCCGCCTGTTTCAGTGCTTGACATGCTGCCGCCTATTTCAGTACCAGACGAACTGTTAGAAGGAGCATTGCTTCCAGAGCGTTTTTCTGTTTCCGTAACATTGAAAGGGTTATACTGCGGATTGAAATTGATGTTTGGAACAACGATTCTCTCTGTACCGTCAAAGACTGGAATCTCTGGCTTGTCTTCCGTGTCGAAGTCAATGGCAGTGATTGTGTTAAACTTCCCCACCGCCTCCTTTACTCCAGCAGCAAGAATCTGCCACACCGCTGACTCATCTTGGAATTTTATCTCCGTTTTTGTGGGATGTATGTTCACGTCTATATCCTGTGGATTTACAGAGAAATAGATGAAGTACGGCACTTGCTCACCCTGCGGAATGAGTCGTTCGTAAGCAGACTGTACAGCCTTATGAAATCCAGCATGCTTCATAAATCGCCCATTAACAAAGAAATACTGATGCACGTTCTTCTTGTGAGACGATTCTGGCTTGCCTACATACCCCCATATCTTCCCCAACGATGTCTCCACCTCAAGCGGCAGGAGCATAGGGTTCAGCTTCATTCCGAAGATCTCCACAATGCGCTTTCTTGTGTTCGTAGGCTTTAGGTTATACATCTCCTGCCCATTGCTGGAAAGCGAGAAGCCTGTCTCCGGATATACGAGTGCTATTCGCTGGAACGCCGCCACGATATTGTTCAGTTCAGTGCTGTTTGCCTTCAAGAAGCGACGGCGCACGGGAACGTTGTAGAACAAGTTCTCAACAAGGAAGTTACAACCACACTGGCATAGCTCCGCCTCCTGCCCAGTAAGCTTTCCCCCCTCTATTCTAAGTGTTGTGCCCACGGTATCGTCAGCACGCCGCGTTTTCAGCGTCACCTGAGCAACAGAAGCAATGGATGGCAGAGCCTCACCACGGAAGCCCATGGTATGGAGAGAGAACAAGTCCTCCGCCTTTCGAATCTTTGATGTGGCATGCCGCTCAAAGGCGAGGCGAGCATCGGTCACCGACATTCCAGAACCGTTATCGACCACCTGAATGGAAGTCTTCCCAGCATCAACCACAAGGACACTAATCTGCGTTGCTCCAGCATCTACCGAGTTCTCCATTAATTCCTTGATGACAGAGGCAGGACGCTGAATAACTTCTCCTGCAGCAATCTGATTGGCAACGGAATCTGGCAACAGTTGTATCTTATCCATTACTGTCCCCCTTCCTTTAAGTCATTCTTCTGAACAACAGGTTTTGGAGCATCGGAATTCGAAGCAACAGAACTCATAGCATCAGGGTTCTGTTCTTCCCCCTTCTGCTCACCGATGTTCTGTTCTAAGCCTTTTAAGCCTTCGCCAAGTTTTCCTTCGCCAAGCTTTCCTTCGCCAAGTACACCTTCGCCAAGTTTTCCTTCACCAAGTACACCATTACCAAGCTTTCCTTCGCCAAGTTTTCCTTCACCAAGCGCTTTCAAGCCTTCTGGTTTTGTTCCCTCACCAAGAACCTTCTCAGCGAGTTTCTTTCCAAGATTCTGTAGAGGAGCCTCACGACGGCGTTCTATCTTCAGCTCAGAGCCACCCGCTTTTGGAATCCAGACAAGGATGTCGTCTTTTGATTTCGGACGCACATAGTCAAACCATGCGAAGTTCGGAAGACGATATTTATCTGGCGGAATCTGCGAAATAGGATACATTGTACCCTCGTGTTTCACCGCCGAGACCTTCTCCATCTTTCTCTGTGGAGTGAGGAACATGCGCATGGTGTCTGTTTCAAGGTAGTTAAGAGCGATGAGCGTGCTATCAGCATCGTCCATCATATAGAAGATTGTCTTCACATTTCCCTGAGCTTGATTTTTACGCAGTTGTCCGCCTTCAAACCACGACATCATCTCCTTAGAAGAAATCTGGTTGAAATGGAGAGAGTCCTCGTCCATTTTCTCTATGCTGAACGCCTGCCCAATGACATGTGCGAAGCGGATGGTGGAGTCGTTCATGAAGAGTTGTATCTCCTCTCCGAGCACCTGCTTTCCCTCACTCCACATGATTGGGTCTTTGTACATTTTCAGAGTAGAATCTACGGAGTTCATGACCATAGAGTCGCAAACAGCCTGCAGGTCTTTTCTGAACACACGCACATGAGGGTAGGCAAAGACCTTTCGATAGACAGAGTCAGTCTGATGGTTGTAGGAAATCAGTTTCATGGTGTCGCCATGAGCATAGAGAGAGTCGCCCTGAGAATAGTCGACAGCAATAGCATTTCTTGTTGCCATGCCATAGCCAGAGTTCTCGTCGTAGTAGACGTAGTCTCCGAGGAACATGGTTTTATTGATGGTATCGTCGAAGATAACGCCAGAGAAGCCCTCGCTGATTCCTGTCTGGGAGTCATGGTATAGGGAGTCGGCAGTGATGGTTTTTCCGTCCTTCCTCTTCACCGTAGAGCGTGAGAAAAGTTCTGTGCGGTCTGTCTTGCTATTGTAGTAGCCGTTTTCAGTGATGACGATATCGTCTTTCATTTTTATCTCCGATGGCCCAACGACATGTGCCATGGAAGTCTGTGTGTCGTAGTAGAGCGTGTCGCCCTTTGTAACCGACTTGTTGTTCTTGAGGTTCACATTATAATAGAACACTGCCTCCTTGTCGGCGGTGGAGTACTGTCCCCAGTCGCTCGTGAGGCGATTGTCACCGTCTATGAGCCTTCCTCCATCGAAGAAATATCCCACGGAATAGAGTCGGTCGTAGTTTAGAGAGTCACAGTAAAGCTTTGACTTTCGGTGAGTGAGAATAACGTTCCTGCGCACCTCCAGCATCTCGTCGTTGCCATCATAATAGGCATATTCAGCAGTTAGCGTGAGCGTGTCTCCCTGTTTCATCTTCACATTGCTGAAAGCCTCAAAAGAGTTTGTCTGCTGATAGTAGAGAGCGCTATCGCACGTCAGTCTCGCCCCCTTATGTAGGAATGCCACCTTTCCTTTCACGAACTGAGCGTCAGGGTGCTTTCCGTAGATATCGTAGGAGAGTTCATCGGCATGCTCAAGGTACACCCTTGTGTCTTCTGTGGTTTTCTTCGCCCTTCCACGTTTCACAGGACCTTTTGCTCCCGACATCCAGCATACGACAAAGAAGCATAGAACTATCACGAGGATAGTCCTATGCCCATTATAATTTTTATATGTTCTTTTCTTCTTCACTATCAGAAATATTTAGTTAAAAGATAAAGAAATCAATTACTGTACCCATCCCTCGTATTCATAGTCACCGTTGCGGTAACGCTCTTTCATACGAATGTGAGTATTTTTAATCTTGTTCTTCACCCAGTCTTGCAGGAATTCCTGCTTACGCTTGGCAAGGACAACGTTCTTCATTACCTGGAAGTCTTCTGTTATGGTTGCGCGATGACCGTCAATGCGAGACTTCAGCTTTATCACGGCACAGACCGTTTTTCCACGGTTGTTGACCATTGTGAATGCAGGTGAAATCTCACCAACCTTCAACTGCTCTACGGCACGAGCCACCTCTGTTGGGAGGTCTTTCATCTGGAACTTAGAGGTACGCTCCTGACCGTTAGTGTTAGACATGATGCCCTTGTTGCTTCTCGTGTCCTTATCGTCGGAAAGGAATGTGGCAGCCTCTTCGAAAGAGAACTTATTGTTCGTGATGTCAGTCACGATAGAGTCGAGAATATTTATTCCCTCGTCGATAGCCTCCTGACTGACCTTCGGTTTTCGGAGTATATGGCGCACCTTTATCTTATCGCCTCGTTTGTCTACGAGTTGTATGATATGGAATCCGAACTCAGACTCAACAATCTTTGAGATTTTCTTTGGGTCAGTGAGGTTGAAGGCAACGGCAGCAAAGGCTGGGTCGAGAACGCCACGCCCCATATAGTCCATCTCGCCTCCGAATCGTGCGGAGCCTGGATCTTCTGAATAGAAGCGAGCAAGTGTTTGGAATGTTGTTGCCCCACTTGTTATTCTCTCTGTATAGCTGCGCAGTTCGTCTTTCACCTTGTTCACCTCTTCGAGCGACACCTTTGGCGTGCGAGTGATGATCTGCACCTCCACCTCTGTAGGCACGAAAGGAATGCTATCTTCTGGAAGGTTAGAGAAATATCTTCTCACCTCTGCTGGAGAGACCTTTATATCCTCCACGAGCTTCTCTCGCATGCGTTGTGAGAGCTGGTTGTTTTTGAAATCATCGTGAAGCGACTGGCGTATCTGCGTGATGGACATCTTTCGATATTCCTCAAGCTTCTCCTTTGAGCCAATCATCGAAATCCAGTAGTTTAGCTGCTGCTCAACGCCCTGAGAGACCTCAGCCTCAGTGACCTCGATACTGTCGAGGGCAGCCTGATGCAAGAAAAGTTTCTGGACCGCAATCTGCTCTGGGAGACGATATTCCGGATTTCCTGGCAACGTCTGTCCCTCCGCCTCCATCTGCGCTCTTAGCTGCTCAACATCAGAGAGGAGTATAGCCTCGTCGCCAACCACCCAGATGACTTCATCGACGACACTTGCCTGATTGACCTTCACCTCTTCCTTTACGCTTTTCTCTGTGCTGTCTTTCTCAAGCACAGTCATCTGCTTGCCTACGCTCTTTACAGAGTTTGCCATTCCCCCTCTTGCAAAGATTGTGAGGGCGGCAAGCATCAAAAACGCGAATATGGAAAATTTTGCTTTTTTCATTAATAGGATTGTTTGTTTATTCTGTTTCCTCCTTGCAGAGTAATTTCAGGGGTTATATGAGTTTTCCCTAAGGGCTTGATAAGAGTCTTGTTTACGACAAGCCATGAGTCTTGCTTCAGTCTTGCTAAATGTATTTGCTTAATGGTTATTGACAGTCTTCACAACCTCTTCGTAAACCTCCACGAGATATTTCTTTCTGAGCTCTGCCACCCAGTTGCGCTCGAGAAGTTCTTGATAGTCGCTTGTGACGAGGCTGCGGACGTCGCTCATCTCCTTTGGAGCTTTGAGCTTCTTTCCGTAAATGGCATCAATAGGATAGTCTTTCAATTTCTTCACCTTCACGTTCTTCTCTTTGAAAACGAGACTGTCGACAAGTGCATTGTCACCCTTCTTGAAGATTCCTTTCTCAACACGAATGCGGATGATGGAGTCGCCATTGAACGTGCTGCGGAGTTTCTCGTTCCAATCAGCGAAAGCAAGTCCCTGGACACATTTCTTTACTGCCTTCACGTCTTTCTGGTCTTTGACATGATAGACCATGCCTTTGAAGCGAGGAGAATCCCAAGCATACTTTTTCTTGTTCTTAGAGAAAAAGGCAGTGAGACCAGCCTCATCGTTTGCCGCCTTCTCCCACACTTCTCGGTTAGAGATCTCGTAGAGAAGGAGTCCGTCGTGATATTCACGAATAAGGTATTTAAGGTCTGGATTCTCAGCAGCCATGCGCTCTGCGTGAGCATCCATGATCTGCTCTGCTGTCTGCTTTCCTTCAGACGCCTTCACCTCCTCCTGAATTTTTCTCTCTGCAATTCCGTCGCGGAGGTTTCTGCGCTCTATGAAGGAGATGATGTTCTGTCGAAGAGAGTCGTAAGGCTCTATCTGTTTCTTCTCTATCATCTTGATGATATGCCAACCAACAGGAGAGAGCACCGGTTCAGAGACCTCACCGATGGAAAGGGCATAGGCAGCCTTATCAAATTCCTCGAATGTCTGACCGTGGGAGATCCATCCAATGACACCCGCTTTTACTGCCGCTCCAGGGTCTTCAGACTTTGTTCTCGCCAGTTCGTCGAAGTCGGCTCCTGCCTTCAGTGCGTTATACAAAGAGTCTATCTTCTGCTTTGCAGCCGCTTCACGGTCCTTGCCATCGTTTGGAGAGAGACGCACGAAGATATGTGCTGGCTTTACAAGTCCGTCGGGACCTACTCGCTTCACCTCGCCATCGTATATAGACCTGGCTTCCTTCTCTACATCGTCGTCGGTGACGAGGGCAGGTCGAATCTGCTGGTCGCGGTACTGTCTGAACTCTTTTTTGTATGAAGAGAGGGTATCCATGCGCTCATCGAGTGCTGCCTGCACCTTCAGCTTGTAGTTTATAAACAGGTCAACATAATCTGTTACGCTCTTCTTGTCTATAACACCTTCAGAGTTGTTCTTGTTGTAGGAATACTCAAATTCTGAACGTGTGATAGGCTGTCCCGCTATCTTCATGATCACGGGGTCGTTTGTTTGGGCGAAAAGGCTACCTGCAAAGAGAAGTAGTCCTGCTAAAAGAGATATTGTCTTCATCAAAGAATGATAAGTGAACATATGGAAACATCCGCGGGATGTCTTGAAGACACATGCCTCGGATGATAACGAGTGAGGCCTCACTCCCCTTTCCCAATGAAAAAGGGGAATGGGGCCCGTATTAATTGTTTTTTTCTTTTCTAATGCATAAAGCCTACTCGTGGCGGCTGTAGTTAGGAGCCTCGGAAGTGATGGTGATATCGTGTGGATGAGACTCCATGACACCAGCATTTGTGATGCGAGTGAACTTTGCGTTGTGGAGTGCAGCGATAGTGCCAGCACCACAGTAGCCCATGCCAGAGCGGAGACCGCCGACAAGCTGATAGATAACCTCCTGAACCGTTCCCTTGTAAGGCACCCGACCAGCAATTCCTTCTGGCACGAGTTTCTTCACGTCTTTTGTGTCTGCCTGGAAGTAACGATCCTTTGAGCCGTGCTCCATAGCCTCGAGAGAGCCCATGCCACGGTATGACTTGAACTTACGACCGTTATAGATAATTGTGTCGCCAGGACTTTCCTCTGTACCAGCCACAAGAGAACCAATCATAACGCAGGAACCACCAGCAGCAATTGCCTTCACGATATCTCCTGAGTAGCGCAGACCACCATCAGCAATGAGAGGGACGCCAGTGCCCTGAAGGGCTGAGTAGACATCGTAGATTGCAGAGAGCTGTGGCACTCCGACACCTGCCACGACACGAGTCGTACAGATAGAGCCAGGACCGATTCCCACCTTCACAGCATCAGCGCCATTGTCGACGAGCATCTTAGCCGCTTCTCCAGTAGCAATATTTCCCACTACGATATCAATATCCTTGAAAGAAGCCTTTGCCTCTTTGAGCTTATCGACAACACCCTTAGAATGTCCGTGAGCGGTGTCAATAACGATGGCGTCGGCACCAGCATCAACAAGAGCCTGCATGCGGTCGAGAGTGTCGAAGGTGACACCAACACCAGCAGCTACACGGAGACGACCTTTGCTATCCTTGCAAGCCATTGGCTTATCTTTCGCCTTGGTGATATCTTTATATGTGATAAGACCTACGAGGCGGTTATTAGAGTCTACAACTGGAAGTTTCTCTATCTTGTTCTCCTGGAGAATATCAGCAGCTGCAGAGAGGTCGGTCTGGAGATGTGTGGTGACGAGGTTCTCCTTTGTCATAACCTCATCAATAGCCTTGTCCATGCGGCGCTCGAAGCGGAGGTCACGGTTTGTCACGATACCAACGAGGCAGCCCATATCGTCTACAACGGGGATACCGCCGATATGATACTCTGCCATCATGGCGAGAGCGTCAGCAACAGTGGAGCCGCGACGAATTGTCACTGGGTCGTAAATCATGCCGTTCTCAGCACGCTTTACAATAGCCACCTGCCTTGCCTGATCTTCTATCGACATGTTCTTATGGATGACGCCGATACCACCTTCACGCGCAATGGCTATTGCCATGGCACTCTCTGTAACGGTGTCCATAGCCGCTGTAACAAAAGGCACATTGAGGTCAATGTTTCTCGAAAACTTCGTTTTCAGTTCCACAGTCTTTGGCAGAACTTCAGAAAACGCTGGAATCAAAAGGACGTCGTCGAATGTGAGTCCGTCCATTACAATCTTATCTGCAACAAATGATGACATAGTAGTTTTGAATATATTGCGTGCAAAGTTACCAATTTTTCTCCAATAATCACTATTATTGTTTGTTATTTAACGCAATGTGAAGAATAATTAACATTTTTCTCTTTCTTCACACTGTCTATATAGAGGAAAGGCGGTGAAAAAGCCGCCTTTCCTTAGTTTGCCATTTCTGAGAGGAACTTCAGCCTCACGAGTCGAATTTCGTCTTCGCTAAAATCGCCATCGAATTCCTTCACAGCCTCTCGAATGCTATCTGTTGTGCTATTCATGAAATAGTCGTAGATATCTTCTATGTTCTCTTCATCGAGAATATCCTCAATGTAATAGTCTATGTTCAGCTTCGTTCCGCTATAGACGATGGTCTCTATCTCGGTGAGGAAGTCCTCAAAGTTCATTTTCAGTTCTTTGGCAAGGTCGTCGAGAGGAATGCGTTTGTCAATGCTCTGAATGATCTTTACCTTCCACATAGACTTCTTTGGAACAGTGCGCACACGGAGTTCCTCGAGACGTTCTATCTCGTTCTCCTCACAATAGTTCTTGATGAGTTCCAAGAACGTCTTTCCGAATTTCTTCGCCTTTCCAGCACCTACTCCCTGTATTTGCTGCAGTTCCTCATTAGTGACAGGATATGCTGTTGCCATCTGCTCTATGGAAACGTCTTGGAAGACAACATAAGGCGGAACAGAATGCTTCTTTGCCACACGAAGGCGTTCGTCGAGGAGCATTTTCTGCAGAACGGGGTCGAGAGCCGCCGTTCCAGCCTCCGCCAGCTCATCTTCTTCAAGCTGATGGAAGTCGGCATCCTTCACGATAGGGAAAGGAGTAGGGTTCTTGAGGTATCTCTTTCCAGAAGGTGTTATTTTCAGAATACCATAGGTTTCCACATCCTTCATGATATATCCCGAGAGCATGGCATGGCGAATCACTGGATTCCAGATCTTGTCGTCAAAGTCTTCTCCTGCTCCAAACTCCTCGAGTTGATCGTGCTTTCGGGAGACAATCTCGTCTGTTCCCCTACCCTTGCAGAAGTCAATGATATACTGCGCACGGAATTTCTCTTTTGTCGCAAGAATGGCGTTCAAGACGACAACGAGTCCTTCCCTGCCCTCCACCTTTTCTTTCGGGTGTCGGCAGTTATCGCAGTTGTTGCAGTTATCGTTTTCATATTCCTCCCCGAAATAATGGAGCAAGAGCTTACGACGACACACCGACGACTCAGCATAGACAGAAGTCTCTTGAAGGAGCTGCCTACCAATATCCTGCTCAGCGACTGGTTTCCCCTCCATGAATTTCTCAAGCTTTCTAAGGTCACGCTGAGAATAGAACGCAATGCACAGACCTTCTCCGCCATCTCGTCCGGCACGCCCAGTCTCCTGGTAATAGCCTTCCAAAGACTTCGGAATATCGTAGTGAATCACAAATCTCACATCAGGCTTGTCGATGCCCATACCAAAAGCGATGGTAGCCACGATGACGTCCACCTCCTCCATAAGGAATTTATCCTGCGTCTCAGAACGCGTTGGAGTGTCCAGTCCGGCATGATAAGCGGCAGCTCTGATATCGTTTGTCTGGAGCACGGCAGTGAGCTCTTCTACCTTCTTTCTTGAAAGGCAATAGATTATTCCACTCTTTCCATGATGGGACTTTATGAACTTTATGATCTGCTTATCGACATCGTTTGTCTTCGGGCGCACCTCGTAATAAAGATTTGGGCGGTTGAAAGAACTGCGGAACTCAATGGCGTCAGGGACACCAAGAGATTTCTTTATGTCTGCGCGCACCTTTTCTGTTGCCGTTGCCGTGAGAGCTATAACAGGAGCCTGACCAATGTCGTTGATGATTGGACGTATGCGACGGTATTCTGGACGGAAGTCGTGCCCCCATTCAGAGATGCAATGCGCCTCATCGACAGCATAGAAAGATATCTTCACTTCTGGAGAGCGAAGGAATCCCACATATTCGTCTTTCGTAAGCGACTCCGGAGCCACGTAGAGAAGTTTTGTCTTTCCTGCCCTCACGTCACTTTTCACCTGCTCAATAGCTGTTTTGTTGAGAGAAGAATTGAGGTAATGCGCTAAGCCATCTTCCTCGCTGATACCGTTTATCACATCAACCTGATTCTTCATAAGCGCAATGAGAGGCGAAATGACAATTGCCGTTCCCTCCATGATGAGTGCAGGGAGTTGGTAGCAAAGACTCTTGCCTCCGCCTGTTGGCATTAAGACAAAGACATCATTGCCTTCCATAAGAGATTCTATGATTCTTTTCTGATCTCCTTTGAACTTGTCAAAGCCAAAATATTGCTTCAGTTTCTCAGTAAGGTTGATATTCATAAAAGTAGACGTTTTGGTTCTTTTTATTGGGTTTTATCTGAGAAGGGGACTATTTCCGAAGAATGTGACATTTCCCTTGGGATAGAGTTTTTTCCTTGAACGAAATTTCTCATAGCACACGGAATCGTTATCCGAGATTTGCATGCTGTAGTTGCTTCTCCGCATACTCTTTTGTAACCGTGAATACTTTCGTGCGCTTAGAAGGCATCTCGAACATAGCATCGTTCATGATAGTCTCAACAATGGAACGGAGTCCGCGAGCGCCAAGCTTGTATTCCACCGCTTTGTCGACAATATATTCGAGAGCCTCGTCAGAGAAGGTCAGTGTGATGCCGTCCATCTCCATAAGCTTCTGGAACTGCTTCACAATGGAGTTCTTCGGCTCAAGGAGTATTCTCTGCAATGCTTCACGGTCGAGAGGGTGAAGGTATGTAAGCACGGGGAGGCGACCAATAATCTCTGGTATCAGTCCGAAGGACTTCAAATCCTGCGGAAGGATGTACTTCATGATGTCTTTCTTGTCGATTTTCTTCTGGTCGATAACAGAGTCGAAACCAACAACATGTGTGTTCAGACGCTGAGAGATCTTACGCTCGATGCCATCGAACGCTCCTCCACAGATGAAGAGCACGTTGCGGGTATCGAAATGGATATAGTCCTGATCTGGATGCTTACGCCCACCCTTTGGCGGCACGTTCACCATCGTACCTTCGAGAAGCTTTAGAAGACCTTGCTGCACGCCCTCTCCAGAAACGTCTCGCGTGATGCTTGGATTGTCGCTCTTTCTCGCAATCTTGTCGATCTCGTCAATGAAGACAATGCCTTGCTGGGCAGCTTCAAGGTTATAGTCGGCTACCTGAAGGAGTCGTGAGAGAATGCTCTCCACATCCTCACCAACATATCCTGCTTCTGTGAACACCGTTGCGTCAACAATCGTGAACGGAACGTTCAGAAGCTTTGCGATGCTTCGTGCCATGAGGGTCTTTCCCGTTCCTGTGGAGCCCACCATGATCACGTTCGATTTCTCTATCTCGACATCGCCATCGTTCCGAGTCTGCTGAACGAGACGCTTGTAGTGGTTGTAGACAGCCACAGAAAGGAAGCGCTTTGCTTCGTCTTGACCAATGACATACTGGTCGAGGTGTTCCTTGATCTTCTTAGGAACAGGAATTTTCTGAAGCTCTGCTACTCCAAGTCCTTTCTTTTTTCCTTCTGGCCCACGGGAGCCGCCAATGGAGTTCTGCCAGATATCGTATGCTTGCTCAATGCAGTCGTTGCAGATATTTCCGTTCAGTCCGGAGATTAGTGCTCGCACTTGGTCTTCCTTTCTACCGCAAAAACTGCATTCCCTTATTTTTTTTGCCATTAGTGATTATTTTCTTATTTCCTGCTTATATCTTGCTTATATCCTGCTTATATCTTGCTTATATCCTACTTATATCCTACTCATATCTTACATATGACCAGCATATGACCTACATATGACTTACATATGACTTACATATGACCAGCATATGACCAGCATATGAGTTGGATTACTGTTGCTTGTAGAATTTTTTTACTATTTTTTCTCCAAGACACGGTCAATCATTCCGTATTCCTTCGCCTCCTGTGCTGTCATCCAGTAGTTGCGGTCAGAGTCTGTCCAAACCTTGTCGTAGTCGGTATGTGAGTGGTTAGCAATGATTGTGTAGAGTTCTTTCTTAAACTTAAGAATCTCACGAGCTTCAATCTCGATGTCTGAAGCCTGACCCTGCACACCACCGAGAGGCTGATGAATCATGACACGACTGTGAGGCAAACCAGAACGCTTACCCTCAGCACCTGCCACGAGCAATACTGCTCCCATTGATGCTGCCATTCCAGTGCAGATGGTAGCTACATCAGACGTTATGAACTGCATGGTGTCGTAGATGCCGAGTCCGGCTGTCACAGAGCCGCCAGGGGAGTTGATATATATAGAGATGTCTCTTCCTGGGTCGCAAGAGTCGAGATATAGCAGCTGTGCCTGAAGGGTATTTGCTGTATAGTCGTCTATCTGTGTACCGAGGAAGATGATTCTGTCCATCATCAGTCGTGAGAAGACATCCATCTGTGTCACGTTCAGTTGTCTTTCCTCAAGGATATAGGGATTGAGATATTGACTTTGGAAGTTCATTGCCAAACGGCTCTGCACCTTCATCACATCGTCAAACGTCTGGCCGTTCATGCCAAGATGTCCTGTAGCGAATTTTCTAAAATCGTTATTCATAAATTATTATTTGTTTTTTCTATTCTTACCAATCTTTCTCGCATCTATTATATAAAGGTGGAATTTCTGCTGTCGTTAACCAAGAAAAACAGACAAATAATTCCATATAGAAACAAGAGCGCAACGTTAGTTCTACAAAATTACAAAGAAATTCTATAATCCCAAAGAAAAATCACAAAGATTTTTGCTAAAAAAAATTAAAGGAGAAGAGAGAAGCATCTTTTCCCACATTTTTCATGTTTCTTCTTCTATAGCAAGCAGCATATTTCAGAGAAGGGTGAAACTGATTTTTTGAAGAGGAAAAACAATCAATCTTCTTCGAAAGACAATCAATCTTGTTCAAAAAAACAATCAATCTTCTTCGAAAAAACAATCAATCTTCTTCAAAAAACAAGCTATCTTCTTCGAAAAACGAGCTATTGCTTGTAAGAAAAAAAAGTGTCCGAACTTCTCAGCCCAGACACTATTTTTAATATAAAACAATTGTATTTGAAAAATCTAATTACATCTTTCTTATTTGTATTTATTTCACCACAAATTTCTTTCCGTTGATAACATAGACACCCTTTGGGAGACTCTGGAGTTGCCCTTCTTCTGCCACCTTCTGACCTCTAAGATTGTAAACAGAGCCAAAAGGAGCAGTAACAACACGACCATCAGCCTCTACCTCCTGAATGGCAGAAACAGCACTTCTTCCGAAGGAGAATGCCACCACTGGGCGCACACGAATCGGACTTCCTGTCTGTGAATCGTTAACTGTGAAGTGGTCGGCATCGTTATTGAAAGAAAGGTCCCAAGACTTATGATACTCATTGCCCTCATGAGTGGTGTATGTTCTCTCGGTATATCCGATGCTTGCAGAACGCCCAGGGAAGGCAGTTACTATGCTGGTCAGAGAAGGCCAGTACACCTCTGGTGCTGTTGCTCCATTTTCTCCTGGCTCTCCAGCATTCCAGTCTTTATAGAACCAGATATTCTGTCCCTGACTCTTGCTCTTTCCTACGAAATAAGCGTATTTTGGCACCGTGATGCCAGTATATGAACCGAGGAAGACATACTGGAAGGCATTGTCGTCGTAAGAAGGTATTTCTCTACCATTGGCGTCAACAGCATTGATAACCCACTTTGTGTATGGCAACTTTGCCTGCTGACCTAATTTTCCTGGCACATTTTCATAGTCACGGTCGGAGGTAGTGAACTTCTCCTTGTGTGCCGACATGGCATAATAGGCAGGATGAGAGGTGTTGTAATTTGCAAGGGCTTCCTTCTCGGCAGCTGTTACGCCTACTGGCAGATAACCTTTTATAAGGTAAGGATATCCGGCGCGTATAAGTATTCTCTTGCCATTTTCATCAACATTGTATTCCTGATCGGCAGCATTATTCTTCTTGTGATTCCATGCCACCTCAACAATCTGGTTGTTCACAACCTGATAGTCTTTATTGGCAATGTCGCAACGGTTTGGACAGAAGTCGAGATAGATAGTCTTCTTAGGAACATCACGTCTCACACGTGTGAGAGTGGTGATATTCGGCACAAGCTTCTGCCCTTGAGCAAGTACCTTTGCCGATGACTGTCCGAAAGGCAAGTATTGCACTGTTCCGTTTTTCGCCTCTACGCCGAAGACCTTCATAACATCTTCATCTGTCATGTCGAAAGGCACACAGAAAGAATACCAGTCGGTTTCTGCATAGTGAGCAACCTCTGGAACTTCGAAAACAGGATGCTCAACACCTTCCATCTCCACCGGATAAGCAAGCACAAACTGATGCCAGCCACGGTAGTCCTTATTATATATAGAGGTGTTGTAAGATGTTCCAAGACCGTTGTCAAAGAAAACAACATCGGAGTTTCCAGAAGGGTTCACCCTAAGATATGCTGTGTTTGCTTGATCTTGAAAAATGGTATTATAGCTCCACATTCCGAGGTCTGACTGGCATTGTCCGTCCCAAGCTCCCCAGAGATATCCGTTAGAAGCCTGCTGGTATGCTCTGACATATTCCTCTTGCTTCGGCCACTGCAGAATTTTCCCGTTAGCATCCTTTGTCTGCATCTCGTCAACCAAAGAATACTTTCTGGTGGGGTCGGTGTAGCGGGCAAGATTTGTAGCGTCAATATCACTTGGCCAGTGAAGGATACCCATATTTGAATATCCAGGACGGATATTTGAACCAACAGGGGTATGCCCACCATTGCCACAGCATATAGCAGAGTCGAAAGCATCTTTCTGACATTCCGGAGCGGTATAAGAGAGACAGTAAATTTCCTTTATCTGCGTATCGTTCCAAAACGCTCCAGTGCCGATAAACTCAAGTCCGGCAGGAAGGGTAAGACTATTCTCACCATTGTCAATCACCTCTCCCCGACCATTGCCGTTGGCATCTACCGCAGTGGTGGTGTAACGCGTGATGGCATAGTCGTTATTGAAGGCATTGCTCTCTATTCTCTTGATGTTTCCAGGAATGCAAACAGAGGTAAGGCCTCCCTGATTCTTCAAGCAGTTTGCAGGGATGGTGTGCTGAGAAGCGTCTAATGGAAACACGATATTGACAAGAGAACTCCATTCTCTCATGACACGAGAGATAGCCATATCCTCCGGATGATAGTCATTACCCTTTCCGAACAGAGCGTCAGAGAGGTCGATGCTCCGGATATTATTTGCATTGTTCAAAGCACCCACCTTGTTGCTATATATATATTCATCTGTCATGTGCCCCTGATCATTCACGCAAGTGTTGGAACCCACTAACATGTCGAGTGCATTGAGATTTCCAGACATAACAATCTCGGTTACTGCAGTAGGACCATAGTTATATTGATTGTTCGCCTCTGCATACCTTCCTAATTTCTCTACCTTCTCAATAACATTCTTTAGGGTTCCTGGCACCTTATTATATACGGTTAAGCGTACACCTTTCTCTGTTGAATTATTATATGTATACTCCGAGGAACTGATAGAGAAGGCTGACTGTATGTTTCCTCCCACCTTTGGAGTAAGACTGTTCACCTGCTCTTTTGTTGTTTTGTCTGGCCAGATGAGGTACTTCACCATATTGTTCTTGAACTTATAGATAGCAGTTCCTGTGACATATGAAAGGTCCACCTTCTGGTTTGTCAACAAATCGAGAACCTTAACAGAGAATGAAGCATTGTCGGAATTGGCAATAATCCTGATATAGTCAGGTGTCCTACCATTGCTATTGAAGGTGTTACACCAGGCAACAGCCTGAGCAAGCGACTTGTCGCCATCTGCTTTTTCTTCTATGACGCCTCTCAAGCCATAACCATCGTCAAGGCTATATGCGGCATACTGACCAAAGGCACTATTGGTCAGAAATAGAAGAAATGCGAGAAAAGAGAGTTTTCGTACCATTGTTCTATATTTTTTAGTCTGTTATTTCTTTTGCGAGTGTGAAAAAAGCAAGGTGCTTTACACCTTATTATATATAGGTTAGGATTTACAAGCGTATTCTCCTGCAAATATACTATTTCTTTTCGAGAAAAGCATACTCTTTCAAGTTAATATTTAATAACTGACTCCTTTTTCTGAGTTTTTTGAAGTCCTCTATCGAAATCGCATGCAATTTCCCACATGACTTTCATGCTAATAGCTGCATAGAGAATATTTCTGTTGTTCTTCGGGAGTTTCGAAAAAAACTTCCGGAGTGGCATGCCAATCCTTCAAGCAGTCTTTTTCCTTAAAACAAGTACAATTGGAGAGCGAAGCGTAAAAATGGGGCGGATAATATCAGAATTCGGTTTACTGTATCTCTTGCGGTTCCTAAAAAAAACAGATTAGTTCCAAGCTCCCTCATCCCAGAGACCGTTCTGCCAAGGGTCAGACTCCTGTGCGCTTGCATAGTCACCATCGAGATCAGACCAATCGTCAGACACTCCACCTACGATACCGTTACCTGTGGTGAAAGCAGCAGCCGATGTCATCATCAGCTCTGAAGCTTCCATCTCGATAACGAGGATTGTTGGTTTTGTGTACTGCTTTTTCATATCTCGAATTTGTTGTTTTAGAAACCTTGATTTTGTTGATTAATTTGTTGTTTTGTCAAGTTTGATTTTGTCGTTTCCTTGACTGGATTTTTAAGTTGTTTTTTGAGGTTGTTTTTTGCTTGATTTCAGAAGTAATTTTTGTTTTATTTCTGATTTCTGATGCAAAATTACTAACTACTTGTGAAACCCGCAAATTTTTCCCTATAAAAAATAAGCAAAAATCGCCAATTTAACATTATTTTAGATTTAATATTGTTATAACATCAAATTGTGTGCGTTTTTGGGGTAGTTTTATTGTTGTAACGTAAAATTTAAATATTACATTTTTATATAATAGGAAAATTTCCGATAGTTTTAATGATTGCTATAACGTAAAATTGTGCGCGATACCAAGCCTTCAAAACAGCAATTTTTCGCATTGTCTATTCAACAAATCTCTTCTTTCAAAACATTATTTTTCCGATATCAATTTCGCTCTACTTTTTCGCTTCAAAAACATCGATGTTTTACTATTGGAATCGCACACATTTCCACCATTGATTTAAACTAACTTTGCTATTTCAACATAACATAAATCAAAAACTTGATTTTAGATAATTTGTTGTATCTACAATAAACAAATAAAAGATTCCATACTTTTAACCCCCCCAAAAAAGGAAGCCGAAACACACCCCAAAATAGAACGCTATCATACGAAGAAAGAGTCAAGAATAAAAAGAAATGGTACAAAAAAATATGTTTACTACAAGAAGAAAGGCATTTTTACAAAAAAAAACTTGAAGAAAAAAAAGAAATCTTCCAAAGAAAATTTGCTTATATGGTAGAAAAACATTAATTTTGTGGTCAGAAAAACTTAAACTATAGAGAATGAAGAAAATGAAGAAAACTTTTACCACAACGCTAACAGTGCTCCTGTCAGCATTCCTACTAACAGCGAATGCACAGAGAAGCCAAAGGAACATAACCAATTGGTCATTCACAAAGGGCGACAACCCAGAATATGCGAAGAAAGACTGTCAGGAGGGCACTTGGCAGAAAGTGCGCATTCCTCACGACTGGGCAATCTTTGGTCCGTTTGATAAAGAGATCGACAAGCAAACCGTAGCGATTGAGCAGAATGGCGAAAAGGAAGCCACAGAGAAAACAGGTCGGTCGGGTGCTCTGCCTTGGATTGGCTGCGGATGGTATCGCACTCAGATAGACATTCCAACAGATGCCGAGCGTGCCATTCTGAACTTCGATGGAGCTATGGCAGAGCCAACGGTTTACGTAAACGGAAAGAAAGCAGGTGAATGGAAATACGGCTATAACACGTTCAACATAGACATAACACCTTTTTTGAACAGAGAGTCAAAAGAGAACACCATCGCCGTACGCCTGCAGAACGTAGAGGAATCAAGTCGTTGGTATCCTGGTGCAGGACTCTTTCGCCCTGTTACGCTCACCATTACAAAGAAAACCGCCATTGCACCATGGGGACTAAACGCCACCACCCTCGCATTAAATAGCGACGGCACTGCAACCGTTGAGCTTACAACACTGACAACGGGAGGTGAAGGGAAGGTGCTCTTCGTGGAATATGATGTGCAGACAGACACTCGTCAGCGCACTTTGATCACCTCACAAGTGGAGGCTTGTGGTATGGCAAAGACTATTGAGCGCATTGGAAGAATAACACCTTGGAGTCCAGAAGCTCCACACCTATATAATATAACAGCCACTCTCTACGAAACAGTTGGAGGCAGCAAACGCATTCTCGATGTTGCCACCATACGCACCGGATTCAGAACAGTGGAATGCTCAGAAGAGAAGGGATTCGCCCTCAACGGTGTGTCAAGAAAGATAAAGGGTGTTTGCCTTCACCACGACCTCGGAATGCTCGGTGCTGCTGTTAACAAAGCTGCTATCATCAGGCAGATAGAACTTCTGAAAACCATGGGATGTGACGCCATTCGAACCGCCCACAACATGCCATCTCAGATGCAGATGGACGTCTGCGACTCACTCGGAATGATGGTGATGGCAGAATCGTTCGATATGTGGATATACCCGAAATGCAAGAACGGATACTCACGCTTCTTCAACGAATGGGCTGACAGAGACATTGAGAACCTCGTGATGGCAAACCGCACTCACCCAGCAATCGTGATGTGGAGCGTGGGAAACGAGATTCCAGAGCAAGGGGCTGTGGAGGGTGGAAAAATTCTGCGACACTTGCAGAACTTGGTGAAGCGCTTCGATTCTACACGCCCAATCACAAACGGTATGGACAGGGTGCCAAACGCTATACATAGTGGCTTTGCACAGGTTTCTGACGTTCCTGGCTTAAACTACCGCACACACCTCTATGAGGAAGCATACAAGGCACTCGGACATGGCTTCATACTTGGAAGCGAGACAGCATCAACGGTTTCTTCTCGTGGTGTATACAAATTCCCCGTGGTGAGATACGACAACCATGCCTACGATGACGGACAGTGCTCCAGCTACGACACAGAGGCTTGCTGGTGGTCTAACGTACCAGAAGACGACTGGCTCTTGCAAGACGAGAAACCATGGGTGATTGGAGAGTTCGTATGGACTGGCTTCGACTACCTCGGAGAGCCTACCCCTTACGATGAATACTGGCCTTCACGATCTTCTTACTTCGGAATCTTCGACCTTGCTGGACTACCAAAAGACCGCTACTTCCTTTACCGCTCACGCTGGAACAAGAACGAGAAAACCATTCATCTTCTCCCACACTGGAACTGGCAGGGACGAGAGGGAGAGGTGACCCCCGTCTATTGCTATACGAACTTCCCTACCGCAGAACTGTTCGTAAACGGTGTCTCTCAGGGGAAGAGAACGAAAGACACAAGTGTGAAAACTGTTTTGGGGAAAGATGGCAGACTCACTGATATCTCCGACAGGGCATTAGACCGCTACCGCCTGAGATGGAACGATGTGAGATACGAGCCAGGAGAGATAAAGGTTGTCTGCTACGACGAAAAGGGAAATGTGACTGGCGAAGAAACCGTTCGCACTGCAGGAAAAGCAAATAGGCTTACAATTTCTGGCGACAAGCTCCTCTCTGAGAAGCCACGCATATTGAAGGCAGACGGTGAGGATATGGTGTTCCTTACGGTCTGTGCTGTAGATAAAAATGGTAGGCTTTGTCCAACGGCAAGCAACAGCATAAAGGTTCGCGTAAAGGGAAATGCAAAGTTCAAAGGCATCTGCAATGGAGATGCAACATCTCTTGAGGTGTTTACAAACCCAGAGATGAAACTCTTCAACGGACAGCTTGTGGTCGGCATTCAGGCTACAGAGATTCCGGGCACTGCAGAGGTAACGGTCACTGGAAAGGGACTGAAGTCTGCAACAGTGAAACTACAATCAAAATAAGTTGATTTCCAAGCATCTTTAAGATAGTGAGCAGCGATGAGGAAAGGTGTTGCGAGTAGCAAATATCCAGCCTCCGTTGCTCACTATCTGCCTTTCCGAAAAATCTCAAAAAAACAGGCTGGAAAACGAATCCCGTCAATAAGAACTGTTAATATTTTCTTAAAATTCACAAGTTCTTGTGCATTCCTTTGCATATATGGCTTTTTTTTGCTACTTTTGCGCTTAAATAACAGAATTGTCCGCTAAAAACGCATAACGTTTGCAAAACAAGTAGGGCAAAAACAGAGAAGAATTTGTATTTTTAGGTTAAAAAATTAACGACACATCCATGGTAAAGTATAAGAAAATTCGAGTACAGCAAGACGGAGAGTTCCAAAGTGAGAAGATTTTGGAGCGACTGACAGAATTGATGGAAGAAGAGCAGCTTTTTCAGGACGTCACACTGACAATCGAGTCGCTTGCGGAAAGAATGTCTACAAACCGTACATACGTATCAAAGGCAGTGAACGAGAACTACGCAATGTCGTTCCGCCAGTGGCTAAATTCATACAGAATAGAAAAAAGCATTCAATATATGCTGAAAAATCCTGCTGCTAATCAAGATGAGATTGCAAAGGCAAGCGGCTTTTTGAGTGCTTCTGCATTCAACCATAAGTTCAAGGCGGTTACGGGAACTTCTCCACGCCTTTGGCTTGTTGAAAAAGCAGTGGGCGCGAAGTAATTTTTTTCATAAAGCGAAAATAATAATGAAGGAGTGTATCAGTCGTTGATGTGCTCCTTTTTTTTAGTTTTTCAGAGCAATCACCACAATGGGAACAGAGAAGGACATCAGGCTTATTGCATTAGACCTTGACGGTACGCTAACAAACGACGAGAAAAAGATAACTCCTGAGACAAAGGAGGCACTTATGGAGGCACAGAGAATGGGCGTGAGACTCTGTCTTGCCAGCGGAAGACCACCATTTGGTATGATGCCACTTGTCGAGGAATTGGAGATGGCGAGATATGGCGGTATTCTCATGGCATACAATGGAGGCTATGTCATGGACTGCCAGTCTGGGAAGGTGATCACGGAGGTTATTCTCGATGACTCGCTCCTTTTTCGCCTGCATGAATATCAGGAGTTGTCGGGCATGACATTAATGACTTACCACAACGACAAAATCTATACAGAGCATCCCAACGACTCTTATGTACAGATCTCCTCACGAAACAACAGAATGAAGGTCGTTGGGGTGGAGAATTTCACAAGAGACGTACCCAAGCCAGTGAACAAATGCCTGATGGTGGGAGAACCTGCAGATGTGCCTTACTGGGAAAAGGAGATGCAGGATGCGTTCTGTGGCGAGATGCACATTCTTCGCTCAACACCTTATTTTATAGAACTCCTGCCTTTAGGAATTGATAAGGGTCCTGCTCTTTCTGCCATCTGCAACGCCATGGGAATGAGCGTAGGCAACGCCATGGCTTTTGGAGATAGCTATAACGATATCTCCATGATAAAGGCGGCGGGAATTGGTGTTGCGATGGAGAATGCGGAGGATGCAGTAAAGGCCTCGGCTGACATCGTTACACTAAGCAACAATGCAGATGGTGTGGCGAAGGTGGTGAAGGAGGTTATTCTTTCCAAATGGTGAAGGTTTTTATTCTTTCGATGAAAAGATAGTTGGAAAAGTTCATAAACAATATCCAAGCAAAAGGAATGAAGTTCAACATAATAGAATTCTTGAAAAGAGTGGGAAAGGCGAAGGGCTTCGGAATACAGTCGCCATGGGCTTTCAGATTTGTCACAGAAGTAGTGGCAGAGAGATGGAGATACTATGCCTACGAGGATATAGAAAAGCAGTTTCCAAAACGTTACGAGCAGAAATATCAGAAGCTCCTCTTTCGCATCAGGAATTTCGTTTATCCAGACAAGCTTCTCGTGATGCCTCTCGACTCTATAACAGCCGAGAATCTTCAAGACCTTCCACGCCAGGTTGGGAAGAAGGGAGCGATTGTTGTCGAGGGACTTCGTGAGTCGAAAGAGTCTCTCTCGAAATGGGAGAAATTGAAGGCGAGGGAGGAAATCGGGGTTACGTTCGATATGTATTCGTTTGCTGTCTGTTTCTTTGATAGAAACATCTACAAACAGCACTACAAACTGAATTTTCTGTAATCGTCACTTCAAAAAAGCATGTCAAAATGCCTTTTCCCTGCTTTTCTACTACAAATCATGCCAATAAAAAGAAAAAAATCACGATTATTCTTGGAAGATTATAAATAAATTATTACTTTTGTGGCGCAAAAAAGAAAGTACTAAAAATCAACATAAAAAATAATATATTCTACTATGTATTGGACACTTGAATTGGCATCTAAGCTCGAAGATGCACCATGGCCTGCAACAAAGGAAGAACTACTCGACTACGCTACACGTTCCGGACTTCCTCTTGAAGTGATAGAGAATCTGGAAGAGATTGAAGACGAGGGCGATGTTTACGAAACCATCGAGGACATCTGGCCTGACTATCCTTCTAAAGAAGACTTCCTCTTCAATGAGGACGAGTATTAATCATACTCTATTGCAGATAACAATCATTTATGCCAATGCAGCTTGGATCATTCGCCACGTTGCATTGGCATATATTGTCTTTCCGCATTTTTATCTGCACAAAGAAGAATGAAAAATAAACTTAACAGAAAAAAACTAACCCATGAAACCAGAAAAGAAATACATGCAGATAGCCATTGGTGAAGCTTTGGAGGGAATCACTAAAGGACATGGCGGACCTTTCGGCTCCGCAATAGTAAAAGACGGCGTTCTGATTGCTTCTGGTCACAATAAGGTGCTTGCAAACAACGACCCCACCTGCCACGGAGAAATTGATGCCATTCGGAAAGCAGGAGAGCGGCTGCACACATTCGACCTCTCGGGGTGTGTGCTCTACACAACTGGAGAGCCATGCCACATGTGTCTCTGTGCTTGCATGTGGGCGAACATCAGCAAAATCTACTATGGTTGCACGATAGAAGACAATAGCATCATAGGATTCCGAGATGAGAAATTCGACAGCATCTTTGGTGGGCGAGAAAAATTAGAGGGGCTGATGGAAGAGTATTGTCGTGAAGACTGTCTCGACCTTTTCAGAAAATACGCCAACATGGATCACAAAACATACTAAGAAAAGATTTATCCTATGAAGAAACTAACTATAAAAACAAACTATCAAGACATCTCCACCGCTGTACAGCAGATGGAAGAAGTATTGAAAGGATGGAAAGTGACTCCTGATGAAAGGACAAAGTCTATTCTCTTGCTTGAGGAGACGCTTGTAAAAATAGCAGACTCTGCATCTGATGAAGACAAGATTCTGCTTATTGTGAGAAAGAACTACCGAAAAGTGTCGTTTGAGGTAAAGTACAAAGGCAAACAGATAGAACTCTCTAAGGTAAACGATACAGACATGAACCTTCTGGGTGAGGAGTATGGAGAAGAGGCAGAGGCTGTTATTCGAGACATGATTCTACGTGCTTCGAAGGACTATCTATCCATGAAGTATACAAAGGGTGTGAACACCATCAATATCACTGTCCACAAGAACGAGAAGGTGATGATCTACGACACTATCATAGCCATTTGTCTCGCATTCATCTCTGGAATCATTATACGCAACACACTGCCAACAGATGTTGTAAACACAATCTCAACATGGGGCTATTCGTCCTTGTACACAATCTTTATTCGAAGCATTCAGATGGTTCTCGCACCTATGATTTTCTTCTCGTTAGCATCATGCATAGCAAACCTCACCGACCTCAGCTCTTTGGGAAGAACAGTAGTAAAGGTGTTGTCGTGCTATATGCTTACAACATTCATTGCGATACTCGTCTGCTTTGGAATTGACTATATATTGCAACCGGGAGTAGGAATTGACATCACACTACCACAAGCTTCATCAAAGGAAATAACCGTTGAAGAAACGTCTGTCCTACATACTCTTTTGAACATGGTGCCACATAATTTTGTAGGGGCATTCGCGAACAATGACATCATACAAGTTCTTATTCTCGGCATTGTTGTGGGAATAGCTATCGGAGAAACAGGAAAATACTGTGCAACATTGCGTGAGGCAATAGACAGCATTGATGCCCTTGTGCAGATCGTACTAAAATACATCATGCGATTGATGCCAATAGCAGTTTTTGGCGCTGTTGGCTCTATGACCTGTACACTGGATGTTAACTGTATGCAAACAGTAGGGATATGGGTTCTTGTAGTAGTTCTTGGATTCTTTGTAATGCAGGTGTTGTATATGCTTATGGTTCTCCTTTTTACAGGACTGAATCCGGTTCCTTTCCTGAAAAAATTCATCAACGCACAGATCACAAGTCTCGGCACAGGCTCCAGTTGTGCAACAATGCCTGTCACCATGGAATGCTGCAGGAAATGCGGTATCTCACCACGACTATTCAATTTCTCTATCCCACTCGGTACAACAATCAATATGGACGGATTTGCTGTGCTTTTAACCATCACCGGATTGTTCTTAGCCGAGCTTTACGGCATTCATATGGATGCAACCGTCATGACAACATTTATCTTCACCGTTATGCTGCTTTCCATTGCAGCACCGCCAGTTCCTGGTGTCAGCATGGCATGCATAGTGATTGTTCTTAATGCTATTGGCGTTCCACTTGAGGTCTCCACGCTTATCGTTGGTGCAATTCCTTTCTTCGATATCCTCACAACAGCTAACAATATCGTTGGAGATGGTACCGTAACTCTGATTGTGGCAAAGAGCGAGAACATGTTCGACAAGGAACAATATTACGCAGAATAAAAAAACACACACCCATCATTGTTTGCACACTTGCATTGCAACATCCCTTGCAAGTGTGCAAACGTTTACATTGCAATACTATGAAAAATTCCGTGGTTTGAGATTGGTATATTAATGATTATTAGTAATTTCGCACTCAGAAACTACTAAAACCTATGAAACGAATATTTACTTTTATCGTCAGCGCCCTTTGTGCGCTTACAGTCAGTGCACAGGGATGGCCTGAGAATTACGGTGGTGTAATGCTCCAAGGGTTCTATTGGGACTCGTTCAAAGAGACGAAATGGAAAACGTTAGAGAAGCAAGCACCAGAACTCGGACACTATTTCTCTTTGGTGTGGGTACCACAGTCAGGATACTGCGGTGGAGGGAACTCCATGGGCTATGACCCATTGTATTACTTCAACCAGCAGTCCTCATTTGGTTCAGAGACAGATCTGCGTGCAATGATTCGTGCGTTCAAAGACAATGGCATAGGCACTATTGCAGATGTTGTGGTGAATCATCGCAAAAATAAGTCTAACTGGGTTGACTTCCCTGCTGAGACTTATGGAGGAGAGACCTATGAGATGCTCTCTACCGATATCTGCAAGAATGATGACGGTGGCGAGACATTAACGTGGGCTAATAAAAACGGTTACAAGCTCTCTGAGAATAACGACACAGGAGAGGGCTGGAGCGGAATGCGCGACCTTGACCATAAGTCAGAGAACGTGCAGAGATGCGTGAAGGCATATCTTAAATACCTTATTGACGACCTTGGATATTCTGGTTTCAGATATGACATGGTGAAGGGCTTCTCAGCCTCTTTCGTAGGCAACTACAACGCATACGTGAACGTGCCATATTCTGTAGGAGAACATTTTGGAAATGCCGATGAGGCAAGAACCTGGATTGACGGTACAAAGGTGAACGGAGTTAGGCAATCGGCAGCCTTCGACTTCCAGATGCACTATCGCCTTTCAGACGCCATCACACAGAGCAACTGGGCAAAGCTCGGCACCTATCAGCTTGTGAACAGCGGAAGCGAGTACAACCGCTATGCCATCACCTTTGTTGAGAACCACGACACACAGTATCGCAGTAGCAGTGAGCCAGGCAGCTGCCCTATCAACAACTACATAGAGGCAAGCAACGCCTATATCCTCGCCCTCCCTGGTACGCCATGCGTTTTCTTGAAGCATTGGCTGAAATACAAGACCGAGATAAAGAAGATGATTGAGGTGAGAAAACTTGTTGGCATAACGAACACAAGCAAGCACACCACTCTGAAGTCAAGCATGAAATATATGGCTACAGAGACCACGGGGGCAGGGGGAAAGAAACTGCTTTCTGTTGTTGGCTCTTCTCCAACGTCATATACTGCTCCTGACCAGTACAAGAAAATCATTGAGGGATATGGATATATATATTATGTATCAGAAGATGTAGACACAAGCGGATGGCAAGCCATTCTCGACAGAATAGCAGCGGAAGACGTTGCAGAGCCAGAAGAACCGTTTGAAGATCGTGACGTGACAATATATGTCGATGCCAATCTGCCAGCAGGATGGACAGCCGGATTCGCTAACTTCTGGGTATGGAGCGACACCAACTCCAGCAACCTCTGCACAAATAAGAACTGGCCAGGCGATAAGATTACAGCTGTCAAGGAAGTGGACGGAAAGAACTGGATTTACAGCACTTACCGTGTCACGAAAGCAAACCACCCAATAAATATCGTTCTCTCAACCGGAACGGGAAGTCCGCAGACGGTTGACTTCACTGGCATTGAGAACACCATGTTCCTGGAAGTTCTTGCCGATAAGGTAAATGGGAAAAACATGATAAAAGACGTGACGGCACAGCATCCAACCGGAATCTCCGACATCATCATCAACCAAACAAGCAACAAAAACATTATCTACACCCTCGGAGGACAGAAAGTTGACGAAAACAACCTGCAGCCAGGAATATACATCATCAACGGAAAGAAATTCATAAACGCAGGTGGGAAAAGTCTGTTGCGATAGACAAGAAATCTTCGCAAGCAGTAGAACTTTTGTAATTAAGGTGGGTTCTATAAATTCGCTTTGTTGGATTTTTGTTTTTTAGTCGAGGGCAGATTGAAAGTTGAAGAAGGAGTGTAGCGGGCTACACGACTGATGAAACTTACAATATGCACCGAATAAAAACAGAAAGACAATAAAACGTTTCCCCACAAAAAAATAATAACTACGGTGGGAATTTATAGAACCCACCTTAAAATAATGTAAACTATGCGGAAGACAATAATAACAATGCTTCTTGGGCTTGTGACAATAAGCACGAGCGCACAGAACGGAGAGTTTGTGGGAGGAGATATCTCGCTCTTGCCTGACTATGAAAATAGTAAGACGAAATACCTCGATGGAGCAGGGAACAAAATCCCTGACCTCATTCCATGGCTTATAAAAGACTGTGGATGGAACACGTTCCGTGTACGATTATTCGTAAATCCGAAAGAGCGAGACCCAAAGAGCATCACTGGAGTTGTTCAAGACCTAAACTATGTCACCACTCTCGGAAAGAGGATAAAAGAAGCGGGAGGGCGATTCATGCTCGACTTCCACTATTCCGACTCATGGGCAGACCCCTCTCATCAGGAACTCCCTTCCGCATGGAAAGACTGCACCACATCAGCACAGAAAGCAGAGAAAGTGTACACATACACAAAGGAACAGCTACAGCATCTTGTGGCAGCAGGCGCAACACCTGATTTCGTGCAGGTGGGAAACGAGATCAGCTATGGAATGGTGGGCATCAGCGTAAAGCCTTATGAACATAGCGGAGACGACTGGGCAGGACTCCTTAACGTGCTCACGAAAGGTTGCCAAGCCGTTCGCGAGGTTTGTCCGAAGGCTAAGATTATTATTCATACCGAACGCTCTGGGAAACCAGACGATACAGAGTTCTATTACAAAAAGCTACAAGACCTCGACTACGACATCATCGGACTCTCCTACTACCCCTTCTATCATGGAGTTCTGCAGAACCTGCGCACAACGCTCACAAGACTCTATTCCGTATTCCCAGGAAAAGACGTGCACATCGTTGAGACCGCCTACCCTATTCAGTGGTGGCCAGAAGATGCTACGGTAGACACAAGGAGCACATGGCCTGTAAAGGAAGGTGCTTGTGACGGACAGTATAAATACACCACCGACCTTGTGGGGTTGCTGAAAGACTTCAAAAACGTTAAAGGACTCATGTGGTGGTTTCCAGAAGAGGCGGGGAATGGCGACAATGCTAATTGGAACACAATGTCTGGAGTGGTGATCTCTGGATGGCTGAACAGAGGACTTTGGTGGCCTACTGTGAGTGGAAATGGGCATTGGCCTTTGAAGGTAGGCGACACAGGAGTGCTCTGGACTCTACGTAACTTCCTCTCTCCCGAAGCCTCTGGCATTGAGAACATCACCATAGGCGATGCCAACTCTTCCTTCTCTGGTGAGACAGACGACAGAGGCGACAACCTTATATACAACGCCCAAGGTCAATGCGTAGGCACCAGTTTTGAAAATTTACCTAAAGGACTATATATCACACGTAACAAAAAAATACTACGATAATGAGCATAAAATTTTTTCTACACTATGAAAGCTATGCAGGTGAAGACCTAACGGTTAGCCTGATACAGAGAGACGGTTCTGTGAAGCAGTTTCGCATGCACTCCACAAACAATAGAGAGTGGACAGCGATTTGTGAAGCCGTTCCTACTATCGGGAACGAGATAGAATATTTCTACTCCGTGTACCGTCAGGCAACAGAGATTAGAAGAGAATGGCCACAGGTGAACCATCACCTCGAAGTTCCCGACCAAGATGCCGTTTATGTTTGCTACGACAGATGGAACGATGTTCAAGACGACTCATATCTCTACAGCTCTGCATTTACGGAGGCTTTCAACAGACATGAGGTGAAACCGATTCCGCAACAGACGGGACAGCAACACCAGAAAACCAGAAAGCCGATAACCATAAAGGTGCAGGCACCACAGGTGGAGTCTAACGAAAGCCTATATCTTGTGGGAGAGGGCGGAGAATTGGGAGAATGGCGTAGCGACCGTGCTATGCCACTCTATGAACTGGCACCAAACGAATGGTATGCCACCTTTGATGCCAGCACATTCCAAGAGAACGCCATAACCTTCAAGTTCATTATCAAGAAAAACGATGGCAGTCCGGAAATAATCTGGGAAGAGGGAGAGAACCGCACACTCCTTTTCCCTGCCTTCCAACCAAAAGAGAACTATTTCTTTGAGTTGGAAAGGGCATTCTTCAAGAAGAAAAACCAGCGATTTGCTGGAACTGCCGTTCCTGTGTTCTCTCTGCGCACAGAAGGCTCGTTTGGTGTTGGTGACTTCGGCGATTTGAAGAGAATGGTTGACTGGGTGAAGAAGACGGGTCAGCGCATTCTGCAAATTCTCCCTATCAACGACACCACGATGACGGGAACATGGCAAGACTCTTACCCTTACAATGCTGTTTCTATCTTCGCACTCCACCCAATGTATTGCGACTTACGCCAGCTTCCAGCACTGAAAGATCCTAATCAGGTGGTGCGCTTCGAGACAATGCAGGAGACGCTAAACGCCCTTCCACAAATCGACTACGAGGCTGTGAACTGTGGAAAGCGGGAATATCTACGCTGCCTCTTCGACCAAGATGGGAAGAAGATTCTCAGCACAGAAGAGTTTAAGAAATGGTTTGACGAGGAGCAGCATTGGCTCGTGCCTTACGCAAAGTACACATATTTGTGTGAGCAAAACGGAACGGCAGACCATACCAAATGGAAGAAAAACCAAGTCTGGGACGAGAACGAAAGGGAGGCACTGACAAATCCAAGAACAAAGGCATTCAAGACGGTTTCTCTGTATTACATGATACAGTATTTCCTCGCAAAGCAGATGAAAGAGGTGCACCAATATGCACGTAAGATGGGGGTTGTGCTCAAAGGCGATATACCTATTGGCGTGAACAGATACGGCTGTGATGTCTGGGTGGAACCAAGATACTTCAATCTCAACGGACAAGCAGGAGCACCACCAGACAACTTCTCTGTGAACGGACAGAACTGGGGATTCCCAACATACAATTGGACGGAGATGCTAAAAGACGGATGTGCATGGTGGGTGCGCAGATTCTCTAATATGGCGAAATATTTCGATGCCTACCGCATTGACCATGTGCTGGGATTCTTCCGCATCTGGGAAATTCCACAACATGCAGTCCATGGTCTCCTTGGACAGTTCCAGCCTTCGCTCGGAATGACAATCAACGAGATTGAGCAATATGGCTTGAAATGGAACGAGGAACTTATGACAAAGCCATTCATAACCGAATGGGTGCTTGACCGCTGGCTGGGCGATAGGGCTAAGAAGGTTAGTGAGGAATTCCTTGTGAATACTCACGACGACTGCTACGAATTGAAGCCAGAGTTTAACACACAGAGAAAGGTGGAGGCGTATTTCAAAAAGAAATATGAGGGTAGCAAGACAAATATGTCTGAGTATGACATCACTCTCCGAGACACTCTCTATGCACTCATCAGCAATGTGCTCTTCGTGCGCGACCATAACGACCCCAATAAGTTCCACCCACGCATCTCATCACAGTTCGACCCTTGCTACGAAACACTCTGGGATTCCGACAAAGAAAAATACAACGCTCTCTACAACGACTATTTCTACCGCCGCAACAACCATTTCTGGTATCACGAGGCAATGAAGAAACTGCCTGCTATTGTCAACGCAACAAGAATGCTTGTATGTGCGGAAGACCTCGGTATGGTGCCAGACTGTGTGCCTTGGGTGATGAACGAACTGAAGATTCTCTCTCTCGAGATTCAGAATATGCCAAAGGAGTCAAACCTCAAGTTCGGAAACCTCAGCAACAATCCATACCGCTCTGTTTGCACTATCTCAAGTCACGATACTGAGACCATGAGAATGTGGTGGGACATGGATTACAGACAAACGCAGGAGTATTACAGAACAGTACTCTTCCGTGGCGACTCTGCTCCACACCCAATGCCGGGATGGCTCGCAAGAGAAATTATCTGTCGTCACCTTGCTTCTCCAAGCATGCTCTGTATTCTCACAATCCAAGACTGGCTCGCCATGGACGAGAATCTCCGTCTGTCTAACGCTGATGCTGAGCGCATAAACATTCCTTCAAACCCTCGCCACTACTGGCGCTATCGCATGCATCTGAACATCGACGACCTTATGGAGTGCGACGAATTCACATACACCATACAGGGACTGTTGAAGGAAACGGGCAGATAAACGTCTCTGACTCTTCTGCAAGCGTTAGCTTTTATGTTCAAAAAGGCATAAATTCTTTTCCTTAAAGAAAAAACATATCCATGAAGTTTCCCACAGTCGTGGCATTCCTATAGCGACTGTGGGTACTTCAGTTAAACACGTTATTTTTAATGACAAAATTTCTTTATAAACAATTACTTGTGGCAGCTGCTCTTGCCACAACAACAAATATTATGGCACAGGAGATGACATGGAGTCCCACTTCAACTCGATTCTCGCTATGGACTCCGTCTGCTGACTCTGTAAAAGTGAATATCTATTCTGAAGGGTTGGGTGGAAGCCCGTTGAGAACCATTTCTTTAAAAAAGGAGACCACTGGAAACCATTGGGTGGGACTCGCAACAGGAAATCAGAAGGGACGCTTCTATACCTTCCAAGTGAAGAATAAAGGGAAATGGCTTGAGGAAAACCCAGGCATCGCAGCACGTGCCGTAGGCGTGAACGGTCAGAGAGGTGCTATAATTGACTTTTCAGAAACAAATCCGAAGGGTTGGGAGAACGACCGTGCTCCGCTCTTCACAGGTCAGAAGGATGCTGTTATTTACGAAATGCATCACCGTGATTTCTCCATAGACACAGAGTCGGGCATAAAAAACCGTGGAAAGTTCCTTGCATTGACAGAAGAGGGAACAAAGAACGCTGCCGGACTCTCTACGGGCATTGACCATCTGAAGGAACTTGGCGTCACTCACGTTCATCTCCTGCCTTCCTACGACTACGGTAGCATAAACGAAATTAATGGAGAGGCTTACGGGGGTGGAAACCGTGTGCCGTCTACTTACAACTGGGGCTACGACCCTGTGAACTACAATGCTCCCGAGGGCTCATATAGTACCGACGCTTTTACTCCAGAAACAAGAATTCGTGAGTTCAAGGAGATGGTGATGGCACTCCACAAGGCTGGCATAAGGGTTGTCATGGACGTTGTCTACAACCATGTCTTCGACCTCGGAAAGAGCAGTTTTGAGCGTACCGCCCCTGGATATTTCTTCCGCCACAATGCTGACGGCAGTCCTGCCAACGCTTCGGGATGCGGAAACGAAACAGCTTCTGAGACAGAGAAGTTCAGAGAGTATATGGTGGAGAGCATCGAGTATTGGATGAAGGAATACCATGTTGACGGCTTCCGCTTTGACCTTATGGGCATTCACGACATAGAGACCATGAACCTCGTAAGACAGAAGGCACAGTCAATAGACCCAAATGTAGTGCTGTATGGAGAGGGATGGGCAGCTGCTTCTCCTGTGCTTCCTGCAGAACAGCTCGCCATGAAGGTGAACACTCCTCAGCTCGGTGGAATAGCTGCTTTCTGTGACGAAATTCGTGACGGTCTCCGTGGCTCATGGAGCAACAACGATGAGGGGGCATTCCTCATTGGAAATGCAGGAAACGAGGAGAGCGTGAAATTCGGTATCGTGGGTGCAATAGAGCATCATGGCGTTGACTATAGCAAGGTGAACTACAGCAAGGCTCCTTGGGCTACACAGCCTTCACAAATGATCAGCTATGTCTCTTGCCATGACGATATGTGTCTCGCTGACCGTGTCAAAACCACTCTTCGCAACAAATCTCAGAAGACAAAGAACAAGAAGCTCTTCACTCCAGAAGCACTCGTAAGACTACAGAAACTGGCAGAAACAGCTGTGCTAACCTCACAGGGCGTACCGTTTATATGGTGTGGCGATGAGGTTATGCGCGACAAAAAAGGTGTTCACAACTCTTTCTCTTCTCCAGATAGCATAAACACCATCTCGTGGGCTTTGAAGACAGAACACAAAGATGTCTTTGACTATGTCGCTACGCTCGTGAAAATTCGTAAGGCGCATCCTGCTTTCCGAATGGGATGTGCGGAACTTGTTCGCAAGAACTTAGAATTCCTTCCTGTGAAGCAGTCGAATGTGGTGGCATGGACGCTAAACGGAAAGGCTGTCAATGACGCTTGGGGGAAGATCGTTGTTATTCTGAATTCAAACACAAAGGCTGTGAAGCAGGCTGTTCCGCAGGGGGAATATACCGTTGTCTGTGCTGAGGGAAAGGCAGACATAAACGGTCTCTCCGTTGTCATGGGCAAGACGGTCACGGTTGCTCCTCAGTCTGCCGTGATAATGTATTGCGAAGAAAAATAATACATCATTCAAATTTTTTATATGAAAAAACTTCTTTCTTCAGCATTATTGCTGACAATGTCGTTGTTTATGACAGCCGCACCAAAGATAAATATCACAAACGTTGAGCCAAAGAACTGGTTCGTGGGAATGAAAGATACAAAACTGCAGATTCTTCTCACCGGACAGGGAATCAGAGAGGCTGAGGTAACCACACAATACCCTGGAGTGACAATAGACTCGCTCGTGAAACTCGATTCGCAAAACTATCTCTTTCTATACCTTGACCTGAAAGGAGCGCAACCAGGAGAGGTGCCTCTGAAAATAACTCTCGGAAAGAAGAGTCAGACGCTTAACTATGTTCTCAAAGCGAGAGAGAAAAAGGGTGAGGAGCGAATGGGGTTCACAAAGGCTGACGTGCTATATATGTTCATGCCAGACCGCTTCGCACAGGGACATGCAGACAACTCAAAGGTGAAGACACGCTATCCGTATAGCATCAACCGCTCACAGCCTTCGCTGAGACATGGTGGAGACCTTGAGGGTGTGCGCCAGCATCTCGACTATTTCGTTGACCTTGGCGTAACGGCTCTTTGGCTGGCTCCAGTACTTGAGAACGACCAGTTAGAGTCTGAGACTCAGTCGTGCTATCATGGCTATGCCACCACCGACTACTACCGTGTGGACCCTCGCTTTGGCACTAATGCTGAATATCGTCGGCTTATTGACGAGGCGCACGAAAAAGGTCTGAAGGTTGTTATGGACATGATTTTCAATCACTGTGGCGATAAGCATCCTTGGATGGCTGACACTCCTTCAAAAGATTGGTTTAACAGTCCGAACTACGGCATTCAGACAAGCTATAAGCTTACTCCTGCCATCGACCCTTACGCCTCTGACTTCGACCTCGCAGAGACGGTTGACGGATGGTTCGTGGAATCAATGCCTGACCTTAACCAGCGCAATCCGCACGTGATGAACTATCTCATTCAGAACTCTATCTGGTGGATAGAGGAGTTCAACATCGATGGAATACGCATGGACACATATCCTTATGCTGACGCAAAGGGGATGGCAAGGTGGATGAAGCGCATAAACGATGAATATCCTAACTACAATGTTGTGGGTGAGTCGTGGGTGACAGAGCCGGGATTCACTGCTGCTCTGCAGAAAGATTGTCCGCTAAACAAAGAGAATACTTATCTCAACACGGTCATGGACTTCACCTTCTTCGATCGTCTCTCGCTGGCAAAGAACGAGGAGACAGACGATTGGTGGAATGGCATGAACCGCATTTACAACGCATTCGTATACGATAAGCTGTACGCAAATCCTTCAAACGTGCTCGCATTCCTCGACAACCATGATACTGACCGTTTCCTTGGCGAGACAACAGATACACTCATGCTTCGTCAGGGACTTGCTCTGCTCTTGACCATCAACCGCATTCCGCAAATCTACTACGGTACGGAGATTCTCATGAACGGAACAAAGAAAATCACCGACGGTCATGTGCGCCGTGACTTCCCTGGCGGATTCCCTGGCGACGAAAGGAATGCATTCACTCCAGAGGGTCGCACAATGGCTGAGAACGCAATGTACAATTGGGTGAAGAAAGTGCTGCATTGGCGTCAGGGAAACGATGTCATCATCAAGGGGCGCCAGAAGCAGTTCATTCCTTGGAAGGGCGTCTATGTCATGCATCATGAATACAACGGTCGCCATGCGCTCGTAATCATCAACGGCACATCCGCTCCTGCTGTGCTCGACACTCCTCGCTATAAGGAGTGCTTCTCATCTCCCGTCACCGTGGCAACTGAAATAACCTCTGGAAAGAAGTATTCCCTCGACATCAACACCACCCTCCAGCTACGTCCTCGTCAAACACTCATTCTCGAGTATTAATAAAATAGGCAGTGCAGAATCATATTTGTGATCCTTGCACTGCCTACTTTTTTTCTGCTCACAACTTATCAAAAAACATTAGTCCAACTTTTACCACCTATAGTTTGTAACTATTGCCATTCAGCTACTTAGTGATTTTCACTATCCATCTATGTACTACATTTCGTTTTTTTTATTTTCTATTACTGATTTTCTGACAGTTATAACAAAAACACATGTCAAAATGAACGAAAAACTTTTCTCGAGGGCAAACTTAGGTTAGTATATCTGCGACTGATTCCGAGCATTTATTGCATTTTGTCACCACTAAGAAGTGACCCGAAAAACGTCAGTGAAATGGCGTTTTAAATGACATTTTGACATTCTAAAAACTCTTACTTCTCGATACTATCTGGTAAAGGAAATGGCACATTTCTTCGTAATTATTTCCCGCTTTTTTGCTCTCTTCATCCACATAGTGAAAATATTTTCGCCCACTGACTCTATGGTCGTACGTCCAAGCACCATTTGGACGTACGACCATACACTCTCAGGACGTACGGGCATACACCCTTAGGACGTACGACAACAGACCTTAGGACGTACGTCCAAAGAAAAAAAATTGGGAAAAACGTGGATTTTGGTCTCCTCATTGCCAAAAAATGGGCATTTGAGAATCGTATTTTTGTCCAAAAATGGTTATTCGGTCGGTTTTATCGCATTCTCAGAGGGGATAGGAAATGCAGATAGTAACTGAAAACGGTAATGTTGCATCATTCTGTCAATCGTGCCTCCCCTCAACGAAATGTAACTGAATATTTCTGCATACAGTTCGGAATTCTATGTTTCGGTTGCGAAGATAGTTTTTTCCGTGATATGACCAAGTGTTCTGTTGTGTTTTTATTTTTTTATCACAATGTCTTTATTAGGGTCTGCTAAAGATGAGGCTAAAAAAGCAAGGGACTTATCGTAAAAAACCACATCATTTTCGAATAAAGTTTATTTTGCCAAATATCGGTGATATTTTGAAGAGTACAGTCATTTGCAGAGTGTGTACCATTGAAATCGAAGTGAAAAACTGGACACACCTTCCACTCCATCTCAAAACTATCGATGGCGAGTCTATTGAAAAGTTTCATGATTCCCTTGGAAGTAGAATTTCAATGTAGAGACACATCGACTCTAAATAATCCATAACTGTTCATATTTTCTTATTTTACTCTTCTCTCACTGATTGTCTAAGAGAAAATATCGGAGTTAGGCTAACAGTAAGCTAACAATAGGCGAACAATAGGCGAACAATAGGCGAACTAATAGACAACTTACATTTTCACAATTTATTTCAAAAATCCAATTATCATAACCCCGATTTTCAAACAATATTTTTAGAAGTAACATTTGCGTTTCCTAAATTGGTATATAGGAATTTATATATCTTATTATATATTAATCTATTAGATTAACTTTCGCACCTTATCTTCACTTAATATCTCAAACCTCTTCCAGTTGATATTTTAGACAAAAACGACCTTATTTCCCTTATTTTTAGTATTTTGAAATTTTATGTTTTAACATATCAAAAAACCCCAAAAGTCAAGATTTTTCATATCAAACTTGTGATAACGTAAAATTCCAAAAACTACTAAAATTCTTTAAACTGTTCATATTTTCTTTTTAAAAAGAAAAATCCTCACTACCATCCCGTTAAAGTGGACTAATCGCTCTTTGAATTGCTTGAATTATAATCTATTACACCATATTTCGCAATGAAACGGATTTGAATTTGTAACCTTTATGATTATTCACAAAGACTAAATTCAAGGATGTGAAATCAAGTCGATTATCACCTTTATCTGGGTTTAAATTTGAATTATTATCTACGTCCCGATTTTAACGGGACACTAATGAAAAATCCTTATATGAACGGGGGATTGACACCTTTCATTTGCCCCTTGTTCAATCTGTTTAAGCCACAGGGTCGTATTCGTAAATACAAGCCCTGGCGAGGTGAGTAACTGTAGGAGCTATGATTAGTCTAAAAGCCTAATCCTTAGCTAAAGTTAAGGCAAACCTTGTCCTTAGCCTTAACAACGTGCTGGTTTCCAGCCAGAACCTTAGCTCACAGTTATAACAGAAAACTATCAGCCAGAAACATAGCATTTTGAGGATTACGGTTTCCCGATTTATCTGATGTTTTTCTTAACTTCAGCAGAATTAGTGGAATTTGTAATCGACTCATGATTTTTCTTATGATAGTGTGAAACACCACTTATTTACTGTATTTTTTCATATTTTTTGGGTAAAAACGATGCATATTGCATTTTTTTTTGATTTTTATTTGGATTTATTGTTTATTATTACTAAATTTGCAGGTGAATTATGAACCTATACTATGTAACTACTGTCTGTCTTGGAATCAATTATCATAAGATCACGATGCTTGAGAGAATAGACATGTCTGATTCTTAACGATATATGTTCTGACTGGCAAACCATAAACCTATATTCAAATATGGCATTTTTTGAAGTCATATCAACAATGTTCGGTGTCCTGTTTTATGCCTTACTGGCTACAATGGTATTGATGGGATTGATATTTGTACTCTTGCGTGCAATAGACAAGAGGCGTGTAGGTACGATTCCGTTTTTCATTACTGGCATTTTTCTTGCGATTTTTCTTATTGTGCAATTCACATTGATGTTTGGAGCAATGAAAGCAAGAGCAAGTGTTTCTGGTTTGGAGGAAACAGTGAATGTATGCACGGATGTTATGCAAAATGGAGTGGCTGCACTCTCGGAAGGAACGTCAGAAGGTGAATCGTTAAATCCAAAGGAACTTATTTCGACAGTAAAGGAAGACTACCAAAATCTTGAAGCATACGGAGGCTTTCTCGGCTTGAAGACAGAAGATTTATCAGCGGTAGCAGATGGAAGTGTGGACATCTCTGAGAATCTCTTCCAAATGGCATACGATAGGTTATCGACATATATCTGGCATAGGGTATGGTGGATAATCGGCATTTCACTCCTTTCAGGAATTTTTGTTCTTTTGTTGCCAGGTAAGAAGACATCGTATGGAGGTGGGCAATATTCTTCCGTTGACGGCTCTTTTGGCTCATCGTCAAGTGATGTGGGCGACTGGGGGTTCTGAGCACTCTATTGCCATTATCTTAGACGTGCTATTCATATAACATGTGGGCAAAAAAAACAAGCACATAAAAAAGAAAAAAGAAATAACCAAAAAACTATCATTTTATGGAAAATCATTTGCTAATAGGATTGGGAGGAACAGGAGGTAGAGTCTTGGCCTCCTTCCGAAAACTGATGTACGAAAGGTTTAACGGCGACGTGAAGCCAAAGGATATGTGGATAGACTATCTGTACGTTGACTCCAGCGAACAGGATTTGAAAATGAAAGACCCTGCTCAATGGAGCGTGATGGGCAATAATATTGCGCTGGATGCTGATAGTATAGTAAGGATTCCAGCTGCAAACCTTGCTGACTATGTGAATAATCGCAGTCGCTTCGCATACCTTTCAAAATGGCTTGGCGACAGTCAGGATTGGAAAAACATTATAAACGACCCAAAGATCAGTGAAGGTGCAGCAGGACAGAAACGTCGTTTAGGAAGGCTGCTCTTCGCAAATGGCTCTCCAGAATTCAATAAGATGGTTGGTGTAAAGGCACGTAACCTCAGTTACAATCCAGATGGCAGGAAGGTTACTTACCATGTCATTGCTGGTCTTGCAGGAGGAACAGGCTCAGGAAGTGTCGTTGACGTTGTGGCACAGTTGAGAAATCAGTTCCCTGACCAGCAGAACAATAAAATTATACTTTACCTCTTACTCCCAGAAGAGCATCCGAATCCAGAATGGGCATCTACGAACAACTACCAGCCGAATGGTTATGTAGCTCTCACAGAGTTATCAGCCATGGACCTTGGAGTTTTCAAACCTTGGAATCTCAGCGAGCGCGACTATGATGTTTTGCGCCTCACTCTTGAGTTGCCGTTCTATTCTGCTTATCTCGTGACAGATACGAACCGTGAGGATGTGCGCTTTGACGTAGGGAAGGTGATTCCTTCAACAATAGCAGAACTGCTTTATCAGAAAACAGTTGGTGTAGCGCTTAGCGACCGTAAGATTGGAGAGGGAGCAACAGAAAGTGCCGCTCATTTCTTCAACAACGTGGAAAAGGGAGAGAATCCAAACTATGCTGATTACGACTCTCCTCACAGCTATAAATTCAACAGTTTCGGCATTAAGCGTCTTGCCATACCTGAGCAGGAAATAAAGGAGTATGCTGGCTATTCATACGCCAATCAGGCTATCCTGAAGATGCTATACAATAACTTATCGAGAGAGACAGGATATGTTCCTGAAGCTCCGTTAAACGACGATTACGCTTTTGTTACAAAGCCAGAGCAGAAACAGAAATGGTATATATCTCGAGAACATCTCTGTCTGTCAAAGCCTATACTCCCAGAACACAAAAAGGAAGGTTGGCTCCCTCTGCCTGAGGAATTTAACCAGATTGACAATTTCTCCCATCAGATTCATCAGAACGGAGAGATTTCACATAAGGATAAGCTCATTGCCACACGCAACAAGGCGAAATACTTCTTCGATAAGGAGTTCCGCCCAATTGCAGAGGTGGGGCAAAATGGTGTTGTGAACTTCTACAACAAGAAGGCGAACTACGGGCGCGAGGCTATTGTCTCTGCCATCATGAACAGTATCAATACCGACCTCCTGCAGCTTTGGCAGTCGGGAGAACGCTCTCTTATTCAGGTTAGTGAAATAGCAAAGACCATCCTCACTTATTTCGAAGAAGAGAAAGATACTATGACAAAGCTTGCCTCTTCTGCTGACGATGAGATAAAGAAGCGTGACGCAATCTTGAACGAGCTGAATGCCGCATGGTGTGATATGGGCATCGGAGGAAAGCTGCTTGCCGCTGTAGGTGGAAACAACAAGGCAGAACTTATTCAGAGATATAATAAAGCTCTCAAGGAGAAATACACGCTCATGGCATGGAAAGAGAGCTATGGCTTCGCAAAACTGCTTATTGACGACCTCTCTCGTGCGGTTATTGTCACAAAGGGCGATATAGACAATAGCATCACTCAATTCAAAAATGCATACGAGAAACTATATGGTAGCGTAAACAGCCGTTGTATCTCTGAGTCGGAAGAGAAGCAGAGCTTGAAGGGTGTAGTTATAAAGAGTTACGATGCTGCAAAGGTTCATACAATCATCAATGGTGCAATAGCCAATGAGATTGACAATAATGAACGTGTACGCCTCGCAATGGCACAAATCGCTGGCATGTTGAATCCTGACAAGAAAAACTTCCGTGAGGTGGCTGAAAAGCTTAAGACGGGAACAATCGTGAACGTCATGGAGCAGGTGGGTATCTCTCAGGCAGAGAATTTCTTTGCTGCCGAGATTGGGAAATCATATATTCCTGGCTACGAGAAACTGATTGGCGAAAACATTATTAAGAAGCTTCAGGAGGAGTTCAGTGGAAATGACGAGGGATTGAAGGAAAAACTCGGTCGTCTGGTTCGTCATGCTGCAATCTTAAACAAGCACCGTGGTGTGGAAGTAAATAATGGTCCGAAGGTTCACTCTTCTATGTTCGTGATTCTCCCTGACTATGACCAGGATAAAGATTATCTCCAGAAGGTGGAAGATACCATAAAGAGTCTTACTCCTGAGGGGCAAATAAAGGTTTCACGTGGAGGGAACAGCAATGAGATTGTGGTTATTAACCTTGAAACAAACCTCACGCCACGATACCTGCAGGCTGTTTACACTCTCAAGCAGAATTATGAACGTCTCATGAGCAGCAAGCAGGGACAGGTGGCTCGTTTTGAGACACAGTTGGAAGACTACAAGGGATTCATGCCTATGGGCATTGAGAAGTGCATTAAGCACGATTATCTCCCATCTCTCTACAAGCCAACAGACGATGAGCTGAAGGAAATCGAAGAGAAGTTTGGAGACAAGCCTATTAATGCAGCAAACCAATTTGGAACAACAGCAAACACCACCACTGCAGGAAGCGGAATCGTTCCTCCTCCTCCTCCACCACCAATGGCTCAGTATTACACTTTGAATGCCAACAACCAACAGGAGGGTCCGTTCTCAATCCCACAACTCCAGCAAAAGGTTGCCATGGGCATGATGAATACTAACACATACGTGTGGAAGAACGGAATGCCGGGTTGGGCAACGGCAGGCAGTGTACCTGAACTGGCTTGCATATTCATGACGGGAACTCCTCCTCCACCACCTCCTCCTATGATGATGTAAGAAGGGAGGGGGAAAATAACAATTTAAAATAATGTAGTTATATAACACTTTTTTATCACTGTGGGGAAGAAAATGTTGGTAAAACCACATATTCTTCCTCACCATAACAAACAAATCAATACAAAAAAATGGAAAGAAAGATTATTTGTCATAATGTTGGTGTATGTCCAAAGGCTGGAAAAATCCAGATAATCACAGACGATGATGCAGAACTGATATGCCCAGAATGTGGTTCTGAAGACGTTGAATTGGTAAAGGATGAGATTACCAAAGGTACCGGAGGAGGAAAGGGGAAACTTATTGCCATTATCGCGGCTGCAGTGATTGTCATTGTTGTAGGCGTTGTTTTGCTCTTGAATTCCGGCAATGGAGGAAATGATGAAGGAACGGGCGTTCCTACGACAGACTCCACAATTGTAGAAACTCCTCCTGTAGGAGAGCCTAATCCTATTGACAAGGCAAAGGAAGACTCTATTGCCAAGGCAAAGGAAGATTCCATCAAGAAGGCTGTTGAAGACTCTTTGAAGAAGGTAAAGGTGAAAACTCCGGCTCCTAAGCCATGGGCTTCTTACGCTACCTTCGACGGAACAACAATGACATTCACAAGAACTCATACCATTCCTGGCACCTCACGAGTGGCAAAGCCTGGAGATAGAGTGCAGGGTGTGTGGAAGAACGGTGAGGTGAACTCAGTACGCTGGTATCATGCTGACGGCTCTCCGAGCGAGCATCTTACTCACGAGTAAGGCTTCTTTGGCTTACGTTCGTGCTATGTGTTCTTTAAAAGTATTTGTGCTTCTTTGCACATGAACTAGGGAAATAATTCTGAACATTATCTCATATAGTCAGAGAATATGATGAAGAAAAAGGCTATACGATTAATAATTTTTATGGTGGCGGTTCTCCTTGGAACTGCCACCGCACATAGTGCAGATTATTCTTCAAAGAAACTGGAACATATAGCGACCCTATTGAGAAAGCCAGTAAACAGAGTTGATACCGTACAACGCATCAACGAATTTGGGGAGATAGAACATATCGGTCTTAGACTTTTTTCAAAAGAGATTCGTGAGACAATGCCTTCTCCTGTATATGATTTCCTTGAACGTTATCTTCTTGAACTGAACATTACTCAAGGAGAGGAGCATAGCCGTTTGCTCTTTACCAATAATGTCTCTTTTCTTGTTGGACAACCGTCAACAGCTTTGGCGATTGATTCTTCGTGTGCCTTTTCAAATGAACAGATAGATTTCTATCACTATCGCTCAACATGGACGAAAGAAGGAAAAGAAATTTTAAAGGTCGTTTTCCCTATGTCATGGAAAATGATGTCGGGATGCTCTCTTAGTGAATTGGAGAAAGGGTTTGAGAAAAGACTTCTTCGACATAAGGTCACGAAGGTTGTTCCATTGCCGATCAAGGGAACTTATATTATCTCTCCAGTGATAAAAAACGATTTGTATCTTGAAAATGGTGACGATGACGGAGAGGAAAGGAAATATATCTTCTCTATAAAGCAGAAAAGTCGCTCTGTCGCTAACCTCATGCTTGCTGAAGACTTGCCAGTGGATGTAACTCTACGTGTCGTAATAGACCGTTACGACTATATTACAGATACTCTCAGTGTCCCACTGCACACGTTCCAGAATTTCTGCATTGTCGAAGAAGGGTGCAAACCGTATTTCGGATTAAAGAACCGTTCTGGCAATATCACGAAAGGCGTGCTGATGCTTGCGAACAAGAATGGCGGTTTCCTGCACATGCTCTCGGTTTCCATTGATGACAGTGTGTTGGAGAATGGAAAGGGAGTTATAGAAGGTAGGCTGATGCCATATATCCCATTACATAATGTAAAGAAAGAATTTGTAAACTTAACAGAATATGAAACGATACAGTAAACTCTTATTTCCAGCACTACTTCTTTTTGCTGCTTTTCATGTATCTACAGCATGGGCGCAGAAAAAGTATGATGAGCAGAAGGCTGAGATAACAAAGGTAAAGCGTGCTCCAGAGAAATATGTGTATGCAGAGGCTACTTGCAAAACTCTCGAAGAGGCAAAGGATGTTGCAGAAGAGATGTTCTACGAAGCCGTCAATGAGTATGTTGCTGAACTGAAGAAGGAGAAAGGCAAGAACGACTTTGTGATCAATGATGCTAAGGCTATCTTCAATGAAATAAGCATGCCAAGGGGGTCTAATATGCAAAGGGTCTTCTTGTATGCAAAGAAATCGGATATCATTGCTATGAAAAACCCTGTTGTTCTTTCAAAAATGAATAAAGAGGAAAGGAATACAGAACAGCCACAGCCTTCTGAGAGCGAACCGACACCTGCTCCTCAGACTATTGTATTTCCTCCTGCCGCCAAGCAGTTGGCTACAATAAAAACAATTGCGGAGGCAAATAGAACTCTTAAGCAAATGAAAGCCTCTGGAACTGTTATTGCATATTCAAAATACTCTGCTGTAGCAAACGCCAATGAGTGGTATCTTATTGTTTACGATGCAAAGGGAAATGTAAAAGCAATTCTTACTGATGGAGAAAAACGATATAATGTTGCTACTGGTTTTGTGGATTCTTTCTCAAACTATCCGCAGCACGTCGCTTTCGCAGTTAAGATAAAGAAATAAGGTGAGTAGAAACACTTTCACAATAACAAACTTCAAATATTATTGATTCTTACATTATCATAACCAATGAAAAAATTATTGTTTTTCTTACTATTTATAACAACTGCTATACAGGTTATGGCGGTTAATGTAAAAGTAAATGCAGACAAGGCAATACAGTATAGTCCCGTAGTGAATGTCATAGAGCAAAGACTAAGTGCACTACTGACAGAAATAAATGCGGCAAATAATGCTGATCGCCCTCTCAACCTTCACGGGTTAGGACTGAGCAGTGAAGCTCAGAATACTCTCAACAACCTTTGGGTGGTTGCTCATTTCTATTGCGACGATGAAGAGGTTACAGATAGGCTCTGGAACTTCAAAAAAAGCTTCATGGTTCGCAGCATCCCGCTCATCATTGTTCCTGACGAGGTTGACAATTGGGCTGAAGGAACATATCAGGAAGCGGTAGTGGAATTTGACAAGGCAGGCAACATTACAGATTTCCGCTTCTCTTTCTCTTCACGTCTCGGAGAGTCTATGGAGAAATGTATGGGAACAGCTGTTGATGTTGAGCGCAAGATGCAGATCCTTGCTTGGTGTGACCGACTTGCCACTGCCTACAACGAGCATAATATGAGATTCATGCAGCAGATATTCTCTGACAAGGCTCTAATCATCACTGGACGTGTGGTGACAGAAACAAATAGAGAATTTGGAACAACAAGTCAGAAGGTTGTATATTCAAAGCAGACAAAGAGACAATACCTTACGAATCTTGCCAAGTGTTTCGCAAAAAACAAGTGGATACAAGTTGATTTTGACGAAGTGGGCATTGGAGGTGTGGACGGTACTGGTTGCTCTTCTGTGACGCAGTCAAACGTGAACGGGAACTTCTATGGTGTGCGCCTCCATCAGTCATGGAAGTCAACGAACTACTCTGATGAAGGTTATGTCTTCCTTTTATGGAATTTCTCTAATGAAGAGAAGCCACAGATTGAGGTAAGAACATGGCAACCGGAAATAGTTAACGGGAAGAAGATTGACGATGATGAGATCATCTCTATTGGGGATTTTGAAGAGGATTTGAAGACATTGAACAAATAATGATTTAAAAGGGATGAAAAAAATTATTTTTTCTCTATTCCTGTGCGCTTTCTCACTTGCTGCTTCTTCACAAAGTATTGAATGCAAGAAAATATCTACGGAAAAGGCGTCAGATGTTCCAGAGGGAGAGACAGCTGTGAGGTTTGTTTCAAAGCAGGGCAATTGGCTTATAAAACCGCTTGAAAAGAATAATGTTCAAGACAGAGTTGTTGGTGAAGACAATTCTCATACCACTTTCTCATACGAATATCGTGCCGATGTAACGAGAGACAATGAGAGAACGTTCACTATAAGCAAGAAGGGAAGCCCCATCACTCAGCAGGTTGTGGCAAAGAACTTGCGCAGGGGAATGCGTGTTACCTATAGCATTACAGAGATTGCTGACACTCTAAACAGAATTGAGTTGCAGTCGAATGGTGCCATCGGTCTTTATCCAGTAGAAAACAAGGCTTGTGTTGAGATTACAACCACTCTCAATAGTTTGGATGTTTCAACAGGATGGGAAAAGAGTGAGGAAATGACAGATGCTGGAGCTCGCCGAATAACTGTCATCGTAGATGTTGAACAACTAAAAAATGGTAAGAGCCAACTTCAGACTCTATCAAAGAAAATGGCAGAACTGGAGCAAAAGGGTGACTATCTCGCCATTGAGCCAATACAGAAGCAATATGATGATGCGGAGGCGTGGTATGAATCGCACTCAATAATCCAGCTTGGAGGGGCAGGCATAAAGACTCTTCCTTTGGAACTGGAAGACTTATCGCAGAAAGAGAAAAGGCGTTATGCTGTGGTTGCTCTGCAGGAATCGTTTGAGGAACTCATCACTAAGGCTAGGCAGATGAAAAAAGAACGTTGCCAGCACCTAGACTACGGTTTCTATGATGCTGCTGTGATTCTTTATGACAAGGCTATAGAACATCGTGATGCACCTACATCACAGCTTGAATCTCTCCGTGACGAGCGAATAGAGATGGCTGAAGCAAGAAAGCTTATCTGGCTCTTAGGCAAGGCTCAGGAGAAAGCTGATGACGCTGAGAAAAAGAATGGTTTTGAATGTGAAGAGGTATATAAACTCCTTACGGCTCGCAATGGCGTGATCGACAAGATAAGAGCTAACCACCCAGATATTCAAGGATTAGAAGAGTTGGAAGCACAGATTACTGCTCGTCTTGAAAAACATCCTATGTACATGAACAAGAAAACTGTGGAGGTGACCTATAAGCGACAGCAGATCTTTGGAAAGGCTGTTGCTGGAAGTGGGTTCTATCAGCCGATTGCGAATCTTGCCATCTATAAGGTGAATACAAGTGGTAAGGTGAAGTCTGACACGCCAAAAACCATTATCGGGCGTGTTAATGGAGATGGTTCTTTTAAGGTGATTCTTCCTGACAATACACAATATATCTATTTTGAAGGCGAGAAGAACTCTCGGTATATCTCTCCAGAAATGACAGATCTTGGAACTATTGTTCTAGGAAAAAAACAATAATATTTTTAAAACTTATTTTTAATGAAAGCATCAAAATTTTTAGCATTACTGATGTGCATGTTCATCGCAATGCCTCTTTCTGTAAACGCAAGGACAGAAAAAAAGGAAAAGAAACCGTATGAGTGGAACTGGGACAAGAAGCTCAGTGGTAATGAAACCGTTGATGGCTATCTGCTTTCTGTGGATAGCTTGTGGTATCAGATAAAAGAGGTGACAGAACTGACGGCAAACTACCAGTTTAAGGTTGATACCCTTAGGGTAAAGGACGAATACTATACTCTGGCATATATGCTCGACAATGAGGGAAACTATATTACACGTGGTACTGTAAACTGGCAGTTCGCTACCGTGACCCTCATGAGTGCTGACATCGCAACAAAGGGGGCATTAGCTGCTGTGCAGTCTGCTGCTGCTACAGCTTCGCTTCCTGCACTTGGACTCAAGGGACTTTCGTATGCAAAGTATGTAAAAGCAGGACCAAAAATCGTTGGCATGGCAACAACGGGAATAAAGAATATTTGGGGCATCTCGGTTGCTCAGGCGAAACGTTGGAATGCCATGAAGAAAAATGCTATTGAGGACCCTAAATCTACTGGCTTAACCTTCTCAGAAGCACAGATGGAGAAACTAAACAAATGCTGCTATCTTACAAAGATTGATATCACAACTCCAGAAGGTCAGGCTATCAAAGAGATTATGGAGAAAAAAACAGAGGAGCAGATTTCTGCAGAAGAGGCTTTATGCTTAAATAGCCTTGAAACAAAGAATATTACTCAAGAAGACAAGTCAAAATATACTGACGACTTAGACGAGAGTGAACTCGATAAGTTTATGTAGTTAATTATACAAATCGGAGCATAGCACCTATTTCCTGTGACTATGCTCCGTTTTTTTTGTTTATAAGTGGGTGTGCATATTATTTTTATAAATGACTGTGAGTTGAACGGATGCAGCCTATCCAAGTATGATGTTTCGGTCAATAAGGTTGTTTGCTATGGCGTAGAGGGTGAGGCCTGCAAGAGAATGGATCTGGAGTTTCCGAGAGATATTCCTTCTGTGTGTGATAACGGTGTGTATGGAGATGAACAGGTGCGAAGCAATCTCTTTGTTGCTCATTCCCTGCACAAGACACACGATAATTTCTCTCTCGCGTTCTGAGAGCGACTCTGTGGAGTCTACGGAGTTTATTATCTGTGATATCTTTGCAGAGGTATTGTCGGTTTTTACTTTCCTTTCGAGAAGTCGAATGGCAGGAACGAAAACCATATCCTCTACATTGCTGTGGTTGGAGAGCCACTCCTCAACGTTGTAGATATCGAAGAGAGTAGCGGTGAGCTGATTGTTGGTGAGACCATCTTGCGGAAGATATTTAATGATGATATGCTTCAGCTCCTGCAGCTTCGCAGTAGTGTCACTGTGGTTTTTCGAGAAGATGGCAACATTATAGTTTGGGCGCTCCTCACCAGCAAGGAGAGCCTCGACATAAGGGAAGAGCGTTTTCTCTTCGTATTTCATGTGGTGGGTTACGTCTCGTGCATATTCGTCGTATAGTCGCATGATAAGAGATGCGAGGTTGTCGCCTTGCAAGAGTGTCTCCTCGAGTTTTCTTCGGATATTAGGGAGTTGGAAGTCGAGGAAATATCGGTGTGAGGCACGTAGATATTCGAGAAGTGTTGATACAGAGATTTTCTCGTCTGACTCTTTTGGTGTATAGCCGTTGATAAGATAGTTTACCACGGTGAGGAATGTGTAACTATCCACGCCTTGCTCTATGCACACCTCCTCAACTGTTTTGTCGCCAAACCCCAATCGTATTCCGAATGCGTTCAGCCCCTGCAGCATAGTGTAGTTGTCGCTGATGATATCAATCATCTTATCTTCTGCTTCGTATAGTTTTATCCGTTTCATACTTTCTCTGATTGCACGTTATAAAGAAAGAGTTTAGTGGCATTTTTTTTTGATTCATTTTTTTTCTTTACCACTGTTAGAAAATCGCCACAAAGGTACTTGTTTTTCTTTAATCTTACAATACTTATTTATAGGTATTGCGAATTTTTATTTTTTCTTATCATTACTTACTTGTTGCGATTCCTTGATTGTCAAATCATTATAATATGCTATTGGAGGCACCAGAAGTGCACTTCTAATACATATTTCTTAGTATTGTGCGGATAGTAAAAAAGCTGTAATTTTGCAGCCGCATTTACAGAACTGTGAAAATAAATATACAGAAACGATATAAAAACAAGAACAAAAATTATTATGAACGTAAAGATCAAGAGAAAAGTATTGGCAGCCTGCATTCTATTGCTTGCCACAGATTGTTTTGCAGATAACATTAAGAAAACAGACGGAGCGGAGAACAAAAAGGCAGTTATGGAGGAAAGCACAGAATTCCATGAACACAAGGTGCACAAAAAGACGAGCGATGCGAATATCATTGGTCACGTAAAGGAAAGTGCATCTGGCAACCACCTACCTTATGTCACTGTGCGAATACTTGGAACAACGATAGCCACCGTGACCGACCATACTGGACATTATTTCTTCAAGAACCTCCCTGTAGGGAAGCATACGCTTGAGGTAAGCTTTGTTGGCTACGAGACGGTAGCGAGAGAAGTAACGGTGTCAAAAGACAAGACAATTGAAGAGAACTTCCTTTTGGAGTTTGACAACGTGTCGTTAGAAGAAGTTGTGGTGTCGGCAAACAGAAGTGCCACCCGTCGTCGCCTTGCACCGAATTTGGTTAGTGTGGTGGGGGCAAAGCTTTTTGAGACCACTCAATCAACATGCCTGGCAGAAGGTCTTAACTTCCAGCCGGGGGTGCGTACAGAAGACGACTGTCAGAACTGTGGCTTTGCACAAGTGAGGATAAACGGTCTTGATGGCCATTACTCACAGATACTCATTGATTCCAGACCGGTCTTCTCAGCATTGAATGGTGTGTATGGCTTGGAACAGATTCCAGCGAACATGATTGAGCGTGTAGAGGTGGTGAGAGGTGGTGGCTCTGCCTTGTATGGAGCATCTGCAATTGGAGGCACCATAAATGTAATCACGAAAGAGCCTCTTCACAATACTGTTGAAGTAGGTCATACGATTATGAATATCTCTGGTAGTGGTAGTTTCGACAATATCACCACTGCTAACGGAGCAGTGACAACCGACGACCATCGTGCCGGCATTTATGTTTATGGGCAGAGCAGAAACCGACAATCTTACGACCATGATGGTGATGGCTATACAGAGCTTCCTCTCATGCGCAACAAGACCATTGGCTTTAACTCCTTCATGCGCATCTCTCCGACACTGAAACTGAATGTCCAGTATCATGGCATCAACGAATTCAGAAGGGGTGGAAACAATTTAGAACAACCAGCACATCTCGCAAACGTTACAGAACAAACAGAGCATGAGATTCACGGTGGAGCTGCCAGCCTCGATTATTTCAGTCGCAATTCCCTGCATCACGCAAATGTTTATTTTTCTTTCCAGCATACAGATAGAAACAGCTATTACGGAGGAATTGCCTCTGGAACGGAAGAAGAGATAGAAACGGCTGGCAAGGCTTATGGAAAGACAAAGGATATGACGTGGGTAGCAGGAGGACAGTATGTTTTTGATATTCCTCGCCTCCTTTTCATGCCAGCTTCTTTCACTGCAGGCATAGAGTATAATCGAGATGCTTTGACTGATGTTATTCTTGGCTATGACCGCCATCTCAACCAAACCACACATATTAGTAGTGTCTATGTTCAGAACGAATGGAAGAACAAAATGTGGAGTTTCCTTTTAGGAGGGCGTGTTGACAAGCATAATCTCATAGACCATGCCATCTTTAGTCCGAGAGTGAACATAAGATACAATCCTACGGAGAATATCAATCTCAGAGCAACATGGTCTGGTGGCTTCCGTGCTCCTCAGGCATTCGATGAAGACCTTCATGTGGGAGTAGTGGGAGGAGAGCGACTCGTAACTGTTCTTGCCGATAATCTCAAGGAAGAACGCTCAAACAGTTTCTCTCTTTCTGCTGACATGTACAGAAAGATTGGCGTATTGCAGGCAAACCTCCTACTTGAAGGCTTCTACACCAAGCTCGACAATATCTTCGCACTCCGTCAGCTTGCCGATAAAGACAGTCAAGGGAATATTGTTCAAGAGCGGTATAATGCCTACGGTGGTTATGTTGCCGGAGTGAATATCGAGGGTAAGCTTGCCTACGGTCAGAAGATGCAGGTGCAGGGTGGTGTGACACTCCAGCGAAGCCGTTACGATGAAGCAGTTGTCTGGAATGAGGAGGTTCCAGAGGATGCTGTCAGGGATATTCTGAAGAGTCCGGATTTCTATGGATACCTTGCGGCTACATTCACTCCAGTGAAGCGTCTCTCCCTCTCTGTTACAGGTAATTACACGGGCAGAATGCTCATTGGACATAATGCTGGCTCGGGGGTTGAGAAGCCGACATTGGTGAAGACTCCATCTTTCTTTGCTGTCAACGCACAGATAGGATATACCCTTCCTGCTGTTTCTGGTATGAACATAGAGTTCACGGCTGGTGTAAAGAACCTTTTCAATGAGTATCAGAAAGACTTCGACCAAGGATGGGATCGTGATTCAAACTATATCTATGGCCCTTCCACTCCACGAAGCGTATTTCTTGGTGTGAAGATAAAGTATTAAGGTGAGGCGTAAACCATATAGGGGCGACAGAGTTAAAGTCCTGTAGGGACGACATAGATTAGGATAGAGTTTCATAACCTGTAGGGGCGACCAACCTCAACCTCGAGACAACACCTTAACACCTTAACACCTTAACACCTTAATTCTTCCACCTAAGCACAATAAGAAATACTCAAAAAAATGCTTAAAAGAAGAGGAAAATCTTGCTTATTAAAATAATATTTTATACTTTTGCACCGAAATATAAAATGACATTTTAATATTGTATGATAAACAAAGCTCTACTCAAGCAGATTCTTCTTGATAATCGAAAGGAGATTGAAAGCTATAATATAGTCCATAGAGACATTGTCACCGAGGGTTTTAACTGCTATGTTTTCGTGGGTGTTCGCAGGGCTGGCAAGTCCTTCGTTCTCTACGAAAAAATGCAGCAATTACTTCGTGAAGGACATGGATGGGATGAAATGCTCTATCTTAGCTTTGAAGACGAGCGACTGGTAGGCTTCACCTATGAAGATTTCAACGCCATCCTCGAATGCCACATTGAAATGACCGGCAATGACAATCCGATGCTATTCCTTGATGAGATTCACAACATCGATGGATGGGAAAAGTTTGCCCGTCGTATGGCTGACAGCAAACGGACGGTTTGGATCACTGGTTCAAATGCTAAGATGCTCTCCAAGGAGATAATGACAACCCTCGGTGGTCGTTATATCCCAGTAGAGGTTTATCCTTTCAGTTTCAAGGAATACCTTCGCTCACGAGATATTCCATACGACGAGCAGACGCTGTTGAGTACCACTGGCAAATCATTGTTCCTGCGTGAATATGCGGAATACCTGAACTGGGGTGGATTGCCAGAAAGCGTAAACCTTACAGTAAAGAGAAGTTACCTGAGCAGTGTTTATCAGAAAATATATCTGGGTGATATTTGCGCAAGGAACAAGATCAGCAACCCTAACCTCTTGCGCTTGATGATTAAGAAGATGGCAGAGAGCGTGAAACAGCCACTCTCCTATTCCAGAGTCACCAAAATTCTATCAAGTGTAGGTGGAAAGATTACCATACCTACTACGAGCAGCTACATTGAATACTGCGAGGACGCATGGCTCTTGCTAAGATTGCACAATATTAGTGCTGCCTTTGCTGAACGTGAAACGAACAGCAAGTACTATTTCATAGACAACGGTTTGTTGAGTCTTCTCCTGGTTGACCCGACAACGACTCTTCTGGAGAACATTGTCGCTCTTTCACTTTTCCGCAAATATGGAAATGACAAGGATAACGAACGAGTGTTCTTCTATAACCAGAACGTGGAGGTTGATTTCTACGTCCCGGACGATGAACTTGCCATACAGGTTTCTTACTCCATAGAGGGATCAGACGCGACTGAGAAACGTGAGGCGAAAGCTCTGCAGAAGTTGCCAAAAGCCTTGGCTTGCAAACGAAGAGTGATCATCACCTACGATGAAGAAAAGACCATTGAAGATGAATATGGTGTGATTGAGGTTATACCATGTTGGAAATGGTTGATCCAACAATAATAACAATTAATGACAAATGCAGTTCAAGAAATAATTTGGGAGCCTCGAGACAAGACCTTAACACCTTAATTCTTCTAACCTAAGCACACCGAGCCTCGAGACAACACCTTAACACCTTACCACCTTAACACCTTACTTTCTTGCTATGTCGCCCTTACTTTGGCTGTGAACAGGGGATTAGGCTGGAAGCCTATACTTTGAGTAACCGTGGGCAAAGCCCTCGGATTACATAGCAAAGGATGCCACGAATAGCGTTCTTTGCCCATAATTGACTTCTGAGTTTTGGTTAGCAGATTAGTCTTTTAGCTCTATAATGAAGCGAGTGCCCTGCCTGTATTCCTCGTCAAGACGGAGGAGACCATTCAGCTTCAATGCCATGAGACAGCAGGTTGGGTAGGTGAGTCCATCGCCCTCTGTGAGGTCTACAATCTCTGAGAATGCCGTGAAGAGCGACTGTCGTTTCTCTTCAGCAAGCTTCATTCCCACCACAGTGATGAGGAAATGTCCCGTATGCGGATTCCTCTTCTTGAATTCGAGCGTTATGCGCTCCACATTATTGTTTTTACTTGCCTCGCGAACAATTCCGAGCACAATGGTAGAAAGTGCTTCTTCATTTGTGGAGAATGTTATTGGCTGAGAGTTGAAGGTGACGTTGACTCCCGCCTTCACCATCTTCTTCGCTTCTGTTGCAATCTTCTCGCAGAACTGTCCCATGTTCTTGCTCGAGAGTTCGTAGTGAGAATCTCTTGACTGCTCAAGAGACATATAGTTCTCTATGCTTGCCATAAAGGTTTGAAGAGCCTTTATCTGTCGCTTTGTGTCGCCTGCCTCCATGGCATCAAGAGAAGGACGAATCTGCTTACTGATATTATTCAGGAACATATTCTTCTGAGCATTGTTACTGTCAGAGAGGCTAAGGCTCGCCTTCAACTGCTTTATCTGCCTTACGTTCTTGAACATAAGGAGAACAAAGAATCCGAGGGCAAGACAGAGACCAACAGCAATGACAATAAGGATGACGATAAAAACCCATTGAGCCGTGATCTTTGTAGACTTGCTCTCTATATCTTCCTGAGCAGCAGTATATTGTTCTTTTAAGGTCTTTAGCTCATTGGCTGCCTTTACATTGTTTATTGAATCTGTCCAAGCATTATACATCTTGTTAAGCATCTCAGCCATGAGGTTGTTCTTCTCCTGCTTTGCCTTAGAAATCATCTCTGTGAACACCTTTTCCTTTCCAGCATCGTCCTTTCCACCAGCATGCATGTTGAACACCTCCTTGTAGCAGGTTACTGCCTGCGAGCTGTTTCCGTTAGAGAGCAGGAAGCCCGCCTTCTTCATGAGCATATCCTCAATGACGGCACTTTTACCGCTCTGTCGAGCGTATGTCTCCATGAGAGCGAGACTATTCTTGCATTCCGCCATTTTATTTATTCTGTAATAGAGACGGAATCTCTCTTTTGCTACAAGGTAGTGGAGGTCAGGATTTCCCTGTCCAATCATAGTGTCGAGTGCTCTGCAAGTAGCAAAAGCCTCGCGCCATTCTCTGTTTTCTGACTGTCGTATACTTGTCTGAATACCGTTTTCCACACTCTGTCTGAGGTTTTGTGCAGAGACGGTATGAAGATTGCATAATACGAATAGAATGAGTATTGCTTTTTTCATATTGTAAGGTAAAATGAGTTCTGTTTAAGTGCTTCTTCGCAAGAAGGAATGGTGCTTGTTGTGTTTTGTATGAACTACTTCATAGGAAAGGGGTGTCTGTAACCTGATTTTTTCGAGTGCAAACTTGTCCATAGGACTCGCACGAAGGGAATAGGGAGCGTCGTTATCAAGCGGAGCGAAGCGTCGCTTGGAAACGGTGCCCGTCTTTGATTTTCGAGTGCAAAGTTAACAAAAAAAA
>SAMEA3663036__coassemble_50_pt1 | contig 55291 bp, 40 predicted proteins | sample SAMEA3663036__metabat2_high_PE_014 | metagenome-assembled genome bin SAMEA3663036 (sample SAMEA3663036) | pig gut metagenome | biome: pig gut; feature: pig-associated habitat; material: faeces | place: France | collected 2012
CTTCGCTTTACCTTCGATAGAACTTCGCTTTAACATCGATTGGAAAGCAAAGAAGTAGCGAAGGTAAAACGAGAACTCTACCAAAATTAGCGAATAAAGAGAAAAGGAAGAAGCAAGGATGTTATAATATGCAGGGGGTGTAGGACAACAACCAAAGATTCCCTTGTATTTCTATTCCCTTTTTTATCTCCGAATTTTTAATAGCATTTCTCCTATTGATTTTACGATAACCTCCGCTAAAAGACCAATAAATAATTTGTTGAATTAGCACAAAAAGCGGCTAAATAGCGGCTAAATAACGGCTAAATAGCGGCTAAATAGCATTGATGAAAGGGATAAGATTTTGTTTATAAAAGTTAAATAATAAGGTGTGGTTTTGGGTAAGGGTGGTGTGTAAAGTCCTGTAAAACAGAATTATACATGTGATATTGACTGCTTTTGATGGCGATTGTGCTATTTAAGAGATGGCGATGGCAGATATTGATTTCTTCTCCTTGTTTTTGTCGTTTTTTAACATTCGAGAAAATACGATAAGGTAGGGGTGTGCATCAGAGTGTTGAAGTAGAGAATATTAGAGTGTCAAAACTGGATTTTATAGCGTAAACCAATTTACGGTGAGAACCTTTTAGCATCGCTCCACAGGGTTTATCGGTTGTGCCGGCGAATCGTAAAAAACCTTAATTTTTGGATTTTTTTCTGCCAATAATGACATTTTGCAACAAAAAAGTATTAAATTTGCAGTAAAATAATAACATACATACGCATACACACAATAAACGTAATATTAACTCTCTAAATATCAAGCATATAACATTTTGACAATATTTCAGAATGTTCTTACAATTGCAAAAGAGTGCATAAACACATCAATGCAAGAGGTACAATCTACTTATTAACAGAATTATTAACAAAAAAAATTAAATGAATAGAAAAATGAAACGCGTTTTATTGACCTTAGTAATGGTTTGCGGATGCTTCTTAGCAGCTTCTGCACAGTTGCCTTCTGTTACACTGAAGAGCATTGACGGAAAAACAGTAAAGACAGACACCCTGTCAAACAACGGGAAGCCGTTTATCATCGATTTCTTTGCAACATGGTGCAAGCCCTGCAACCGTGAGCTTTCTGCCATTGCAGAAGTTTATGAGGACTGGCAGAAAGAGACCGGCGTGAAGGTTATTGCAGTCTCTATCGACCAGGCTCAGAACATCAACAAGGTTAAGCCCCTTGTAGACAATCACGGCTGGCCTTATGAGGTTCTCCTCGACCCAAACAGTGAGTTCAAGCGTGCCTTGGGCATTCAGATGATTCCTTACACGCTCATTGTTGATGGCTCTGGAAAGATTGTTTACAAGCACAACGGTTACACCGATGGTGCAGAAGAAGAGCTTATTGAGAAAGTTCGTGAACTCGTGAAATAATCCTCATCTTTCTAAATCAACACAGAAAAAGTAGGTAAATAAGAATGAACAATTTCTATAAAGCAATAATCCTTTCCTTCCTTGCCGTTCCTGCTTTTGCTCAGGAGGGGGATTCGAAGGACAAGATTGTGGTCAGCGGAAGTCAGCAGATAGACGCTCTCATTCCCCAGACCGACGAGAAGATAAATGCCACGAAAGATAGCGACTGGGGTAAGATGAATGCATATACCGACATCAACGTGATGTCGAAGCACATCAATGCTGGTGCGAGATTCGAATACCTCGACCACCCTATGCCGGGCTACGAGCCAGACTTCAAGGGTTGGGGCATAAGGCATTACTTCCTTAACCTCCATTACGACAAGATAGACGTGACGGCAGGCTCTTTCTATGAGCAGTTCGGCTCCGGATTCATACTCCGCACATACGAGGAGAGAAGTCTTGGCATAGACAACTCGCTCCTTGGCGGTCGTGTTATTCTAAAGCCTGTGGAGGGCATCACGGTGAAGGCACTCACGGGTCAGCAGCGCAGATACTGGCATTACAACGACAGTTGGATTTCTGGTGGTGACCTTGAGTTGAACCTCGACCGCTTCATAAAGGGCATGGCAGAGAAGAACACCTACCTCACTCTCGGTGCTTCTTGGGTGAACAAATACGAGAAGAACCATGGCGATATCACCTCTCTCCGCACCGACGAGGATGGCAAGACATACAACGATATTCTGAACACCCCCGACTATGTGAATGCCTTTGACGTTCGTGCAAACCTTCAGGTGGGGAACTTCAGCGTGCTTGGTGAATATGCTTGGAAGACCGACGACCCTTCTTTCGATAAGAACTACCCATATATCTATCGCAAGGGAAGTGTGGCAATGCTCTCCACTTCTTATTCCAAGAGCGGAATGAGTATACTCCTTCAGGCAAAGCGAAGCGACAATATGTCGTTCAGAAGTAGTCGTTCTATGAGCGGAACATCTTCTTTCTTGAACCATCTGCCAGCATTCACCATGGATCAGACATACGCCCTTGCAGCTTTATACCCTTATGCCACACAGCCAAACGGAGAGTGGGCTTATCAGGCGGAGTTTGGTTATAAGTTCAAGAGAAAGACTGCCCTCGGTGGAAAATACGGCACTGAGTTAAAGGTGAACTTCTCTCATGTTCATGCTCTCAACCGCACTGATGTTGCTCATGTAAACGGAACTGTTGTAGGCACAGAGGGTTACACCTCCGATTTCTGGAAGTGGGGCAGCGAGAAATACTATCAGGACCTTAACATCCAGATTAACAAGCGTCTCACAAAATCGTTCATCCTGAACCTCATGTACATGAATCAATATTACAACAAGACTGTTGTTGAGGGTGAGGGCGGAATGATTCACTCTGACATCTTCATTGCTGACGGAAAGTATCGCTTCAACAAGAAGTTCACTCTTCGTGGTGAGGTGCAGTATCTCTCTACTAAGGAAGACGAGGGAGACTGGATGTACGGACTCCTTGAGCTTTCTGTGCTCCCACATTTCATGTTCACAATCTCTGACATGTACAACAGTGGAGAAACAAACATTCACTACTATCAAGGTTCTGTGACCTTCAACACCGGCTCACACCGTATCATGGCAGGATATGGACGCACAAGGGCGGGATATAACTGCTCGGGTGGTGTCTGCCGATATGTTCCTGCAAGCAAGGGATTTACTCTCTCATATAACTATAACTTCTAAAAAAAGCAACAAGGAAAAGAAAATGAAAATGAAGAATATATTCTCTCTTGCAGTCATTGCACTTGCCGCTCTCTCTTCATGCAGCAATATAGCTGAAGACGAGCGATTCATACCAGGAGAAATGGTTGGTGGCGGGGGTAAGAACATCCTCATAGAAGACTTTACCGGACAGAACTGCGTGAACTGTCCGCTTGCCATGGAGGAGTTAGAAAAGATGCACAACACCTTCGGGGAGAAAATCATTGCTGTGGGAGTGTATGGCGGTCCGTTTGGAAAGTCGGCTACAGGAAAATACTATCCTCTGACAACCGACCTCGGCGACTACTACAACACAAAGATGAATATTTCTGAGCAGCCGTATGCAAACATCAACCGCAAGGAGAAAAGCTCCAACTACATAGCATGGCAGGGAATTGTTGCTTTACTTCTTGAGGAAGAGGCGAAGATCACGCTTTCTTGCGAGAACACCTACGATTCTGCCTCTGGAACTGCTGCCATAAAGGTTTCTGGAGATGCTCTGAGCACTATTGACGATGCTCACCTTCAGGTGTGGATTATCGAGGATAATGTGGTTAGTCTTCAAAGACTTCCTGACGGCTCTGTGAACAAGGAGTTTAGACACAACCACGTGCTCCGCACTTCCGTTTCAGATAAAGATGGCGACCCTATCTCTATTGCTGAGGGAAAGAACTTCGAAAAGACTTATTCCGCAACTATAGACAGCTCTTATAAGCCAGAAGACCTTTACGTGGTTGCTTTCATCTTCTCTGCAAACGGTGTTGAGCAGGTGGTAAAGGAAAAGCTTGTAAAAGCGGAATAGAACCACCCTTAACGAAAAAAAAATCAAAGAATTATGACCTCAAGAAAAATACTCTCCTTATCAGCGGCTTTGCTGCTCGCCATCTCCTCATATGCCATTCCTGCTAAGCAGGGAATATTCCGCACCATTCGCCTTGCTGACGGTACGGAGAAGAAGGTGGAGCTTGTGGGAGATGAGTACTGCCGTTATTGGCGCTCCTCAGACGGGAAGGCGTATGTTCTCTCCACTTCTGGAGTGGCAAGTGAACTCACTGACCGTCAGGCTCTTGACAGAGCCGCAAGCACAATGCGTTCAAAGGCAAACGCTCTTCGCGCCACTCGTGCTGCCTCTGCTGAGCCTGGAAAGTTCACTGGGAAGAAGCGGGGACTCATCATCCTCATAGAGTTCACAGGAACCGACAAGGTGGCGGAAAAGACTTTCTCTACTGCCGATGCTCAGAATTACTACAACCGTGTTGCTAACGAGGTTGGCTTCCGTGACGATGCCGTTGGCTTTAAGAGTAGTCTCTACGACTATTTCCTTGCCCAGAGCGATGGACAGTTTGAGTTCAACTTCGATGTTGCAGGACCTTTTAAGCTTCCAAACACCTATAAGACCTACGGTCAGAACGATGGTGGCTACGGGACCAATGAGGCAAATGTCGGAAAGCTTATCTATGATGCTTGCCGATATGCAGACAAGAAGGGTGATGTGGACTTTACAAAATACGATTGGGACGGAGACGGAATCGTTGACCAAGTCTTCGTGCTCTATGCCGGACAAGGAGAGAACACAAACCCTGACGATACCGACCTCGTATGGCCGCAGGAAGGAATACTCGGCTCATTAGGAATGTCTCAGGAACCGTTTGAAATGGATGGAGTGACCATCAAGAACTTCGCATGCAGCTGTGAGCTTGGAGAAGGTGGGAAGATCGACGGTATAGGAACCATGTGCCACGAGTTCTCACACTGCCTCGGACTTCCTGATATGTACGACAAGGGTGGCTTTGGAGCTACGGAGCTGTTCTATGGAACATACGTCTGGGACCTTATGAACATGGGAAACTATCTTGACAACGGCTTCCAACCTGCTGGCTTCACAGCCTATGAGCGTTGGTACTGCGGTTGGAAGAATCTCACTGAGCTTAACGCCTCTACAGAAATAACGAATATGAAGGCGCTCTCTGAAGGTGGCGAGGCATACATTATATATAATGAGGGACATAAGGACGAATATTATATCCTTGAGAACCGCCAAAAGACGGGATGTGACGGTGGGCTTTACTCTTCTGGGCTCCTCATCTCTCACGTAAACTACAGCGAGGAAGCATGGTCGGGAAACAATGTGAACACAAACAAGGAGAGATTCTCTGTCATTGCTGCCGACAATTCTAAACAGCGTACGGAAGACGATGTTCGGGGAGACCTCTACCCTTTCAACGGGAACAATGCTCTCACTGCCACTTCCATTCCTGCAACAACTGTTGAGAATGCAAATATTGACGGCTCGATGTTTATGAAGAAGGACATCACAGAGATTACTCAAAACACTGATGGCACAATCTCTTTCCGCTTCACAAACCATCTCTCTACAGGTATAGACAATATCTCTGCCGACAATCTTTCAGCAAACAGCCATGCCGTGTATAATATTGCTGGCCAGCGTGTTACAAACACATACAAACTCTCTCGCGGATTGTATATCATAAACGGCAAGAAGGTGCTGAGATAATTATTTGATGCTGAGGTGACACTATTATTAAGGGGTGATGCTCGAAATAAAGGTTTTTACTCCAATTAAGAGTTTTTTACTCCCCCAAAAAGTGTCACTCTCATAATTTTGAAGAATTCTATTGACAATAACTAAAAAAACGAATACAAAATGAAGAAATTCTACACTCTTACGGCTGCACTGCTCTTTGGTGCTGCCTCACTCTTTGCCCAAGAGAAGATTCAGCTTGGTACAAAGAACGCTGCTGGCGAATTTGTTCCCGCAGCCAATAATGCTGTGATTACACAAAGCACACTCGTTCCAGACGAGATGGGAATGGGAGATGACTTTATCTCCAGCGGATTGTTTGTAAAGAATGCAACAGATGCTGCCCTTCAGACTTTAGTGGAATATGAGATAAAGACTATGCCTTTCGGCAAGCATGATATCTGCTATAAAGGCTCTTGTCTTTCGAAAAAAACTACAGGAAAATATACTTATCCTGACAATCCTTACAGTTCAAAAGGCAATATCATCAACGTAACAGGACTTGGTGCGAATGAGGAAACAGACCTTAGAGCAGAATGGTATAATGGGGCGCAAGCAGGAAGTGCTGAGGTCGTTTACACTGCTCACGCACTTGTTCAAGACGGTACAGAGACTATTATCGTGGCTGGAAAACCACAGGCAAAGCCAAAATACAAGGTTGTTGAATCTACTACCGTTACCATCAAGTATGTCTATGACCCTACAGGCATCAAGGACGCTGAACTTCATGATCAGGTCGTAAAGACTGAGTTCTACGACATCACTGGTAAGCAGATCGCTGAGCCAAAGAGCGGACTCTTCATAAAGAAGTCTTTCTGCCTTGACGGCTCTGTAAAGACTCGCAAGGTTGTGAAGTAAAGAGAAGTGCTTCTAAATGGCGGGAAACATCTGTTTTTGTAAAAGCAGACAACAGTACTAAACAAACGAATCAGCTTTTTAGAACGAAAGAAAAAAATTGCGGTGGGAAAGATTATCGCCTACCTTTAATAATCATATTATAACAATCACATGAAAAAATTCGCAAGCTTATTACTGCTGGCTTTGCTGACAACTGTTTTGTCGGTAAACGCACAGACAATAGGAGCGCCCTCGTTCCAGTTCCAGCAGTTTGCAGACCTTTCTATTGTCAACAAGATCTCTGACAACGGAAAGTGGGCAATTGTAAAGGGTGCTACTGGTGAACAGAAGAAAAACGGCAACGTGCGCATTCTGAACACAGAGACAAAAGAGTACACTGTTCTGAAACTCGCAAAAGAGTCTGATGCTGATGCCATTGGAAAGTACATGGCAAACGACATCACTGACAATGGAAATATCGTGGTGGGTGGTTTCAACGGAACTCTTACCGATGATGGTTCCTTCCTCGGTGTTCCGGGTTTCTTTAATATGACCACAAAGGAATGGGTTGCACTTCCTCTCCCAGATGGCACAACGGCTGGTCAGGCGCTTGCCGTTACTCCTGACGGAAAGTATGCCGTGGGTGTGTGTGAAGACAACCCTATCAATGTCATGGGTTCTAACACACAGGGTGTGATGTGGAATCTCGACATGAGAACGGTTGTTTCTCTCGAGAACCTTCCAAAGATGCCAGTCGACTACTCTTGCAAGCTGGAGCAGTACACAGACATCTCTGCTGATGGTAAGTTCATCTCTATTTACGGTAATCAGGCTATTAACCCAACCGCTTTCATCTACAACACTGTAGAGAAGAAGTCTATTCGCTTTGGTATTGAGGGAAAGAACAGTCTGCCAGGCTTCAACCAGTTAGATGGAAATGTCGTTCTCAGTCCGAACGGGAAATATGCTGCGGCAACAGTTCGTGACACAGAAGACAACCTCCTCGTGGCTGTCTTAAACCTTGAGACAGAGACATATACGGCATATAACAATATCGAGAACATCGACCAGCGTGCTGGTCATGTTGACAATAACGGAAACGTGTATGCTTCTTCTCCTTCGGGAACAGCAGTGCGCGAATGGTCGGTTGTTTGTGAGGGTATCTGGTATCCGTTCTCTCTAATCATGACACAGCGCTATGGACGTGACTTCTATAAGATTACAAGTTTTGAGAACACAGGAACACTGTGGGCAGGCTCGGCTGACGGACATGTGCTCGGCTCTATGGTCTCTCCTCAGGGCGAGAGCTATATCGTCACTCTCCCAGAGAGCATCAACGATGCTTGTCAGAATATAGACCTCCTCCAGAGCTTCACACCAACACCTTCTGCTGGTGCCGCTTTCCACTGGATTGACAAGGTGACATTCCTCTTCTCACAGAATATTGCTGTAAAAGACTCAAAGGCTACTGCAACACTGAAAGACAGCCAGGGAAATGTTGTGCTGAACTCAATTGGTTTGGCGGTCTCTCAGACAGACTCTCACACACTTGTGGTGACATTCCGTGAGAAGGCTCTCACTGCAGGGGAGACATACACAGTGGAGATACCGGAAGGTGCGCTCTGCCTTGCTGCCAACGAGAATAAGACAAACAAGGCTATCAGCGTCTCTTACGTAGGTCGTGACGACACCCCAGTAGCCGTTACCGATATATATCCTGCTAATGACTCTGAAGTTCCATACTTCGACAACGAGACCTTCTTCCCTGTGATCACCTTTGAGACAAAAGTTCTTGCTTCTGAGAAAGCTTCTGCAAGTCTCTTCGAAATAACCTCTGACGGTGAGAAGAAGATATCTTCTCTTTCTGTATTTGCAAAGGGAGAGAAGGTTGCTCTCATGCCTCCTACTGTTCAGTATCTCTATTCTGGCGCAAAATATAAGGTTGTACTTGAGGCTGGCTCTGTAACAGATATCGTAGGCGACGAAAACAGTGGAAATGCTGCTGTTACGCTAAACTATACAGGTACTTACGTTCGTCAGGTATCTACAGAAACAGCTGTACTCTTCTCTGAAGATTTCAACAGCATGGCCACTTCTATTGCAAACATGATGCGCTATGAAGGCGACCACAATACTCCTACCACTACTATGCAGGCATTGGGATTCGATGCTGACAATGAACCTTGGAACTTCTCTATTCGTGAATCAGAGACAACAGCCGACATCTGTGCTGCTTCTACTTCTATGTACTCACCAAAGGGACAGAGCGACGACTGGATGGTTACTCCACAGCTCACAATCCCTGACGAGTTCTGTACGCTCACCTTTGATGCTCAGAACTACGATGATCTCAGCAGTGACAAGTTGAATATCGTGATTTGGGCATGCGATGAGAATATCAATACCTTGACCTCTGACATCATTAGCAGGATGAAGAACGAGGGTGAGATAAAAACATATGAGCTGAACATCGGAAAAACTGCCGAGGGACTCGAAGGTGAATATACAAAATACGCCATCGACCTTGCAAAATACGCTGGAAAGAAGATTTACATCGGTTTCTGGAATAACAACAAGAACGAGAGCGTGATCTTCGTAGATAATATCCTCGTACAGCGAAATCTGAAATACCTCCTCTACCTCTTGAACCCAGAAACGGTGGTGAAGAAAGAAAGTCAGGATATTTCTGGTATGCTTTACATAAACTCTGACGTAGATACATTCTCTTCTGTAACACTCACACTGAACGACAGTAAGGGAAATGTTCTCGACACAAAGACAGAAAGCGGACTTTCACTGAAGAAGGATGACTACTATGAGTTTGAATTCCAGAAGCCTCTCCCACTTACTGTTGGCGAGGTGAACGAGTTCACAATCGGCATAAAGCTCGATAGCTACTCTGACGTTTCAAAGAACTCAATTAAGAACCTCACCTTTGAACCAGTGAAGAGAGTGGTGCTTGAGGAGCTTACGGGAACAACATGTCCAAACTGCCCACAGGGCATCGTGGCTATTGAATATCTCGAAAAGCTCTACGGAGACAGATTCATTCCTATCTCTCTCCATACCTATGATGGCGACCCTTACAGTTCTACTACTCTCGAGCAGTACACACAGTCTCTCGGACTCGCTGCGGCTCCTTCAGGAATTGTGCAGCGTAACGGATATATCATCTCTCCTATGAGTAGCTCATCAGGCTCTTTCGTACTCTCTAACGGTATGGACCTCTGGGCAGACTTCGTGGCTGCAGAGATGGAAGTTCCTTCATATATTGGTGTAAAGGTAGCGAAGGCTAATATCGATGAGGAAACAGGAAACATCAAGATGGACCTCGAGATTGAGTCTGCTCTGAATCTTAAGAACCAGTACATAAATGTCTTCCCAATAGCTATGGAAGACGGTCTCGTGAACTCTCAGCTGAACAACTTCTACACCTATGCAGAAGAAGCACTTGGCGACTGGGGCAAGGGTGGAAAATATGCTCAGTATTCAGTTAACAATATCACTCATAACGATGTAGCTCGCACTTACTGGGGAACAGTAAAGGGTACGAACATCGGATTCCCTCAGACTCTCGAAGCAGGAAAGACATATTCTTGCCCAATGGAGATCAACTATCCTGAGCAGGTTGCTGTGAAAGAGAACGGAAAGATTGCTTTCATGTTCATCGATGGTGTTACCAACTATGTGATAAACGCTGTGGTGCTCCCAATGAAGGATATCTCTACAGGTATTGAGAATGCTGTTGTTGACAATAGCTCTGACATCCGCATCTCTGCAAGTGCTGGCGATGTGCTCGTTGTTGCTGATGGTGAGATTTCTGTAAGCATCTTCTCTGCAAGCGGCTCTCTCCTCAACACTGCTACTGGCAATGGTTCTGTAACCCTCTCTGCTGATGGCTACAAGGGTGCAGTGATCGTAAAGGCACAGACGGCAACAAAGACTGCTGCAAAAACTGTAATCATGTAAGAGACATTGTTAAAGAGAAATAGCAAGGGGCAGGAGAACATCCTGTCCCTTGCACAGTCTCTCTGGCAATAAACACAATTGCATTTACCCCTTTCTCTTTGAGATCTTAAACAAACACATTATACATTATTAATTAATTTAATCAATCAATGAAAGAAAATCTACTTTCTTTTCTCAGCAACACAAAAAGATTGTGGCTGCTGACGTTGATGGTGTTGGCTGGCTTTTCTGCTCATGCACAGGGCAACTGGAAAACCATGGAGCTGAACACCCTCTACGATGAGAACAACATTTTCGGTGTTAACGACTTGTATCAGTTCACACCGGAAAGTGACGGTACGCTAACCATTTGGGGACAGGACTATTGCCCTAAGGTGTACGCAGAAAAAAATGCTGGGGGAACAGACGTTGTCTACGAAAGTTACATCTCAAACTTCAGCTACGAATCTGCAACTATCCAGAACCTTAACTTCTCAAAGAAGGAGACTGCTCAGGTAAAGGCAGGAACCACTTATTATATCGTAGGTGACGTTGGCTTTAGCAAAGACAAAAAGTTCATTGCTGTCATGGAGTCAATCACAGAGCTGAAGCTCGTAGAGTCCACACAGCCTCTAGGAGAGATGTTCAACATCACCGATGACCGCGATGGTCAGGCAGAGCTGAAGTTCAACCTCCCTGTAACCTCTGACCCTTGGGCATACTTGAAGGTGGGCAACTACCCAACCAAGAAGGAAGACGGAAAGATTGAGGTGCGCACAGGAAACAATACAGACCTCCTCATCGTAAACCTCAAGGACTCTCTCACAAAATGGAAGGAAGAGGGTCTCTACAAGCCTAACGACCCTGTCACTCTCACACTCACAGGTGTGAAGTCTCGTGGTGAGAATCCATTCGTCTATGGAACAGACGGAACTCTTGAACTGAACTGGTTAGCTCCTGGCGACCTCCACAAGGCTACTATAACAAAGTACCCTGACCCATTCCTCTCTTACTGGTTGCCAGGCGATGAGCGCGGTATTATGGTTGTTGAAACCGATGCTCCTCTTATGAAAATGGAAGATGGACAGACAGCTGTCGTTTCTATGAATATGGGTAGTGGTGACCTCGCAGACGCTTGGGAGGGACAGCTCACTTCTGACAAAATCACTATTGACGGAAACAAGCTCTATGTTGACTTCACAGGAGAACGCCGTACATTGGAAGACCTCGGACTAAAGATGAAGTGGACCTCTATCAATATCAAGGTGAACTACATAAAGCTTGCCGATGGCACTATGGTCTTCAATCCTTCTGCTGGTAACTACGGCTCGGTTGCCCTTACCTGCACTTACAAGGAGTACAAGAGCGATGTTGTTGCTGAGTTCACTCCTGCAAATGATGCTGTGCTCACCGGAAACTCTTTCGAGGTTTACTTCTCTGACAAGGATGCATTCTCGTTCGGTGGCGTAGAGCTTGCCTACCAGACTCTCGACGACATTAAGTATCATTTTGAGATACGTGAAGGCATAGTAAAGGAAGAGGGAAAGACGGGTGTTACATACACCATCCCTGTTCCTGAAGACGTGAAGGCAGGAAAGAATATCCGCGTGACATTCCTCGACCAGGTTACCAATGACGGTATTGAGAAAAACTTCACTGTTCGTTACAACCCAGGACCTGAACTTGTCGATGACCTTGAGGCTGCTTCTTCAAACATTAAGGAAGGTGACATCGTTTCTTCTGCCGAGAAGATCGTGCTTACTTTCGACGAGGATGTCTTCGTAAACACCATTGACTATAATGAGACTTCTTCCGTTCAGCCAGTGAGCATCTTCGATGGCACTGTAAACAAAAATATCTCTGCAACCATAACAGCAGAGGGCAAGACAGTAACCATCACCCCTGCTATTGCATTCAAGGACAACCATACTTACGATGTGGACATCAACTTCGATGCTATTGTAAACAAGGAGTTCATGGACACAAAGGGTAAGTACGGAAGAACAATGGCTGGAACAACAATCAGTTTCACTGTTTCAAGCCAGTATGAGAACTACCCATTCGCTGCTTCTCCACTCGTAGGCTCTACTGTTAACGAGCTCAGCGTAATTGAGTGCACAACAAAGCCAGGTGTTGACCGTAACACAATGTCAATCAGTCCTACACGTCGTGACGATAAATTCGCTTACGTGCTCGACGCAAGCAACAACAAGGTTACTGACTGTAAGATAAAGGACATCGTTGACGGATTCTCTATCAACCTTGAGAATGCTATCACTACTCCAGGTGAGTATACTGTAGTTCTCGAAGACAATATATTCAACATGGGTGAGGGCTACACAGTAACGGCAAACGAAGAGAAGGTAGAAATGAAATACAATGTGGTCGCTGCTCCTCAGCCAGTGCTCTCAGCTACTCCAGATCCTGCAAATGAGTCTAAGGTAGAGTCTATCAACGTTATCACTCTCACTTTCGATGAGGAGGTGTATGCAGACGAGGTGGACATCGACATCATGAACCGTACTGACTATACCTTCTACCACGCAGTTCTCCAAATAAACCCTAAAAACCGCACATACGGTGAGATTAGAGTTGACAACGAGATTACTGCTGAGGGTACATACACCATCGTAATACCAGAGGGTTCTTTCGGCGACAAGACTTGGTTCGACAACGACATGCAGACGGGTAGAACAAACGAGAATATCATTCTCTACTACACAGTCGGCGGAACAACTCCTGGAGGAGGAACATCCGACTGGAAGACAGACCCTGCAGACGGTTCTACCGTTACTTCTATCAAGACCATCCACGTTTGGAACCTAACAGTTACTGAGATGGGAGCCGGTTCTGGCAAGGTTACTGTTAAGAAAGACGGTGTAGAGCTTGAGAAGATTGCTGACACTTCATGGGGCAATGATTGGAACGAGCTCATCATCAATACTTCTAAGGAGTACACAGAGGATGGCGTTTACACATTCGAGGTTCCTGAAGGATTCTTCCTCGATGCCTCTGGAAATGCACTCCCTGCTGTTACCTTCACATACACAATCGGCAATGGCGGTGGCGATGAGCCTGGAACTTCTGACTGGAAGACAGACCCTGCAGACGGTTCTACCGTTACTTCTATCAAGACCATCCACGTTTGGAACCTAACAGTTACTGAGATGGGAGCCGGTTCTGGCAAGGTTACTGTTAAGAAAGACGGTGTAGAGCTTGAGAAGATTGCTGACACTTCATGGGGCAATGATTGGAACGAGCTCATCATCAATACTTCTAAGGAGTACACAGAGGATGGCGTTTACACATTCGAGGTTCCTGAAGGATTCTTCCTCGATGGATCTGGAAATGCACTCCCTGCTGTTACCTTCACATACTATATCGGTGCAGGCTCAGGAATCAGCAACATTACAGTAGATTCAGAGAATGCTGCTGTATATACTATCGATGGTGTTAAGACAAACATCAACCGCAATGGTTTGTATATCATCAACGGTAAGAAGGTTTCTGTAAAGAAAAACTAATCTTCATATCATAACTCTTTGGAGTGCGCCAATATTTTGGCGCACTCTTTTTGTTTTTTGGGCTGCAAGAGGTAATAAAAATTAAATTCTTTGCATTTTATTTTGTATTTCCCTTAATTATCGTTATCTTTGCAAATGCAAATCTTTGTTCAATAACCTAACCTAATATTATTATAAGATGAAAAGACTCATATTGTCATTGTTTTCAACCGTAATAGCCCTTACCTCAACATACGGTGAGGAATACCGGCTTTGGTATAACTCTCCAGCAGAGGTGTGGACAGAAGCACTTCCTTTAGGAAATAGCAGATTAGGCGCAATGGTATATGGAATACCTACCACAGAGCGTCTGCAACTCAACGAAGAGACTATCTGGGCAGGACAACCAAACAATAATATCAACAAAACTGCAATGCAATGGCGAGAGAAGGTGCGTGAGCTAGTCTTCTCTGGGAAATACAACGAAGCACAGGAGATGGCGGAGCATCATCTGATGTCTGGCTCTAATAGCGGTATGCCTTACCAAACTTTCGGCGACCTTTTTATCTCTACGCCACATCACGCAGACTATACCAACTATCAGCGATACCTATCCCTCGACTCTGCCATTGCCGTGACAGAATATACCGTTGATGGCGTACGCTACCGCCGTGAGGCTCTCACCTCCTTCACCGACAATGTCTTAAAGGTACGTCTCACCGCCTCTCGTCCTAGTGCGATCTCCTTCAACACAAACTTCTCTTCCCCTCACCATGATGTTATCATAAAGAGCGAAGGAGAGCAAGTATCGTTAGAGGGCGTCACCCCTACCCACGAACTGCTGAAAGGGAAGGTGAAGTTCATGGGACGTATAGCCGTACAGAACAAGGGAGGGCGGAAGATCTCTCGCGATGGTGTGATCACCGTATCAAATGCCGATGAGGCGATTATCTTTGTGAGCATAGCAACGAACTTCGTGAACTATAAAGATATCTCTGGCGATGAGAAGGCACGCAGCAAAGAGTTCCTTGAGAACGCTATGTCTCACAGTTATCTCTCTGACCTTCAAAAGCATGTTTGCCACTTCCAGAAATACATGAACCGCTCAAAGCTGTGGTTGGGAGAGAACCAGTTCTCGAACCTCACCACCTCAGAGCGTGTTGCGCATTTCAAAGAGAATAACGACAACCATCTTGTGGCAACCTACTACTCCTTCGGGCGCTACCTCCTTATTTGCTCCTCACAACCGGGCGGACAACCAGCAAACCTTCAGGGCATTTGGAACGATAAACTCCTCCCTTCTTGGGACTCAAAGTACACATGTAACATAAACCTTGAGATGAACTACTGGCCTTCAGAGGTTACAAACCTTACGGAGATGAATGGTCCGCTATTCCAACTCATTCGTGAGGTAAGCGAGAGTGGAAAAGAGACTGCGAAGGTTATGTACAACTGTGGGGGTTGGGTGCTCCACCACAACACCGACATATGGAGAATAACGGGACCTGTTGACCATGCTGCCTCTGGACTTTGGATGGCAGGCGGACCATGGCTCTGCCATCACCTCCTGGAGCATTTCCTCTTCACAGGCGACAAGGACTTCCTGCGTGAATACTACCCAATCATAAAAGGTGCAGCACAGTTCATGGACGAACTGTTAGTGAAAGACCCAAACACGGGGTATATGGTTGTTTGCCCTTCTGTGTCTCCAGAGAACACGCACCCTTCAAACGGTGGGGTGAAGAATATCGCTGCAGGATGCGCCATGGACGACCAGCTCTGTGCTGAGATCTTCGGAACGGTGATTATGGCATCGAAAGTTCTTAACACCGACAGCGACCTCGCCAACCACTACAGGGAGCGTATCAAGATGCTCACACCTGCCACCATCGGACGTTGGGGACAACTGCAGGAGTGGGCAGAAGACTGGGACGACCCAAAGGATGTGCATCGACATATCTCACATCTCTACGGACTGTATCCAGGAACGAGCATATCCCCATTCCGCACACCAGAGCTCTTTGATGCTGCACGCACATCACTCATTCACCGTGGCGACCCTTCCACAGGATGGTCAATGGGTTGGAAGGTATGCCTCTGGGCTCGCATGCTCGATGGCGAGCATGCCTATAAGCTTATCACTGAGCAGCTGAAGCTCACAGACGATAAGTTCGTGCCTTACGGAAAGAAGAAGAAATCTGGTGGAACATACGGAAACCTCTTCGATGCCCATCCACCATTCCAGATAGACGGAAACTTTGGATGCACAGCAGGAATTGCGGAGATGATTGTGCAGAGTCACGATGGCTTTGTATACCTGCTCCCTGCCATCCCAGCAGTATGGCGAGAGGGAAGAATCTCTGGTGTCTGTCTGCGTGGCGGCTTTGTCATTGACGAGCTCTCGTGGTGTGACGGAAAGATTCTCACTTGCAAGATACGCTCCACACTCGGTGGAAATCTGCGCATTCGCACTGCCTTCCCTGTGAAAGGTTCTGTGAAAGGTCTTCGCAAGGCAAAGGGTGAGAATCCGAACCCTCTCTTTGCGGTTCCTGTCACAATGGAAACAAGGAACAACTCTAAGGTTCCTCTGAATGCTCTCAACCTTCCATCTTCGTTCACATACGATATTCCAACAAAGGCTGGGCAGACGGTAAACATAAAAAACTAAGCAAGGGGAATTTCCAAGAAATAAGAAAATTCTGAAAGCAAGGAACGTTCTGAAAGCAAGGAACGTTTCTAAGCAACAAAAAACCTCTAAAGAAATAAGGAAAAATTCAATTAGGAATGAAAAATTAACCATAAAAGAAAATACATATGAGAAAAATCTTTTCAGCACTCCTCCTCGCCATTGCGCTCACTGCCAATGCTGAGGGAAACATGAAACCGTGGGACAACGGAAAACTGAAAGTGTCAGAAAACCAAAGATTCTTACAACATGAAAACGGAGCTCCGTTCTTCTGGCTTGGAGAAACGGGATGGCTACTTCCAGAGCGTACCGACAGGGCAGAGGCTGCCTACTACCTCCAGCGCTGTCGTGAGGCAGGCTATAACGTTGTGCAAGTGCAGGTGATTGATGGTGTTCCAGCTTACAATGCCTACGGACAGATGTCAAACATCGATGGCTGGAACTTCAGCAATATTGACCAAAAGGGTGTCTATGGTTATTGGGACCATATGGACTATATTGTGAAGACTGCCGAGCGTGAAGGCATATACATTGGTATGGTGTGTATCTGGGGCGGACTTGTGAAAGCAGGACTCCTTACCAAGGACGATGCTGTGAAATACGGCACATTCCTCGCCAACCGCTATAAGAACTCTCCAAACATCATCTGGTTCATGGGTGGTGATATTCAAGGCGATATAAACACTCCTGTTTGGGATACGCTCGCAAAGACCATTAAGTCAATAGACAAAACCCATATCATGACCTATCACCCTCGTGGCAGATATACCAGTGCAAAATGGTTTAGCAAAGCAGAATGGATGGACTTCCACACCTTCCAGTCGGGACACCGCCGCTACGGACAGAGAATGGGAAACAAGGACTACCCTATCCCTGACAATACCGAGGAAGACAACTGGATGTATGTTGACTCTACATGGGCTTATAAACCTATAAAGCCTGTGCTCGATGCAGAGCCAAGCTATGAGGACATCCCACAGGGTCTTCACGATGCTAACGAGCCTCGCTGGATGGATTGTGACGTTCGCCGCTACGCTTATTGGTCGGTGTTCGCTGGTTCTTGCGGACATACCTACGGTCATAACGCCATTATGCAGTTCCTCAAGCCTGGCTACGGAACAAGCTATGGTGATGCAGGAGATGTGAAATCATGGTATCAGGCTCTTAAAGACCCTGGTTTCTCTCAGATGAAATACCTCAAGCACCTCATGCTCGCATTCCCATTCTTCGATAGAGTGCCCGATCAGTCTATCATCAGTGGTGAGAACGGTACACGCTACAACCGCCTCATCGCAACACGAGGGAAAGACTATCTCATGGTATATAACTACACAGGGCGTGAGATGGCATTAGACTTCCGCAAGATCTCTGGAAAAACAAAGAAGGTGTTCTGGATGGATGCTGCAACAGGAAAGATTCTCTATGTTGGTGAGCTAACAAACAAAATACACCGCATTCACCCAGAGGTAAAGGGTGGCAGTGGCATCAACGACGGCGTCCTCATCGCCTTCGACGCGTCAAAGGACTATCTCTCTGCCGACACTCGCATCATTCCATCTTCCTCAAACTGGAAGAACCTGCGTGACTTGAATGAATAATAAATAGGTGTGTATAAACCACCTATCCTTGAAACAAAAATAAACGATAAAGGACTGCAAGCGGCATCATGCCATTTGCAGTCCTTTATTTTCGTTACTCATATGATTATGGGATTAGGCTTCCTGCTAAGTCCCGAGAGATTTTTTACTCTGCCTTTGACAGTGCGAAGTATCTTTTTCCAGAAACAGTGCCCTCTGATGTCTTTCCGTTATAGTTCACAACATACATGTGCACAGAACCCTCCATCTCACCGAAGTAATGATCATCGTTACCATTTATAGTGTGAGAGAGGAAGTTCAGGTCAAGCTCGCCAGTCAACTCTACAGTAGCATTATACTTCGCCTTTCCTGCCACTAACTTCTGCTTCTCTGGGTTAAGGAAGAACTTCACGTGATAGGAGAGATGTGCCTTTGTGCCCTCACCCTTTGTATATGTATATTCAGAAACGAGCTTATCGGTAATCTCGTCGAGGTAGAAATACTGAAGTGCTTTATTGTTCGGCAAGAAACGTATTCCGTGATACTTGAATCTTGATGCGCTAACATAGAAACCGTCGATAGTTTCTGGGGCAACATCAAGCATCTCACCCTTCTTCTTCATTATCATAGCATCTGCACCATTCTCCATAACAATTTGGGTAGGTTCCATGCTCTTCACGGTATACTGTGAAGTGACACCATTCTCAAGCATTGAGATGAGCTGAGTCTCTGGATTATAATCGAGCTTGAACTCACGATCGAGAGAGATATAGCTACTATCGCGAGTGAGCTGTGGGTTTGTCATCACCATAACATGGTTGAACTGTAATGTCTTTGCATTTCCGTTTTCATCGATAAGCCAGAATCCAGACATTGGGATACTTGAGCCCCACTCTCCTTTGAACACCTTGTTAGGGTTTTCTGGTTCCTTTGGTTCATCGGAGTCAGAGCAACTGAAAAAACTTACGGTGAACAGCATAACAGCCATTACCGACATTGATGTTAGTAAACGATTAAACATAAGATTTCTTTTATTAAACAATAAAATTGAAGTAAAGATTTAATTAATTGAGTTTGTTATCGACTGCAAAATTAACGTTTTTTTACTTTTAAAGAAATGTTTGTATAAAAAAGCACTTCTCTTCTGTTAATTTTTTGATATATAACAAGATAGAAGCATAAAAAACGCAAGCTCTCGTATGTTTTTCTGATTATAGACACATTACGTTTCTTCATGAAATAAGTTAGGTGTGCAGGGATTATAAAAAAATCTGCACACCTACACCAGTATCTCTAAGTAACAATTGATTCAATTAAAAATGCACACATACATTAATCGCAACTATTCCTTTTTCATATTTCTTGGATGACAGTTCAGAATATCGTGGCGAATGCGCGACATGTCAAGGTGAGTATATATCTCCGTAGTGGCAATCTTTTCGTGACCGAGCATAACCTGAATGGAACGGAGGTCAGCACCACCTTCTAAGAGTGCGGTGGCAAAGGAATGGCGTAGCGTGTGCGGAGAGACCGTCTTCTTTATTCCTGCTTTCAGTGCCATACGTTTTATCATGATGAGAATCATGGTGCGTGTGAGATGAGCACCACGGCGGTTTAGAAAAACGAAATCTTCCTCGCCTGGCTTTATTTTCAGTACGTTTCGGTCGATATACCAATACTTCAACTCTTGTACAGCACGAGAGGAGATAGGCACGAGACGCTCCTTGTTTCCCTTGCCAACAATGCGAAGGTAGCCTTCTTCAAGATGGAGGTCGGAGAGACGTAGGGCGACAAGTTCAGAGACACGCAGTCCGCAGGAGAAGAGCACCTCGATAATAGCCTTGTTGCGCTGCCCCTCTGGTTCTGAAAGGTCAATGGCAGCAATCAGCATGTCTACCTCCTCCACAGAGAGCACCTCTGGGATATGCTCTCCGAGTCGTGGCGATTCAATAAGCTCTGTAGGATCGGTGTCAAGAGTTCCGTCGAGTAGCAGGAAACGATAGAATGTGCGCACGCCAGAGAGTATTCTTGACTGTGAGCGAGGGTGAATGCCAAGGTCGTAGAGTTCTACAAGGAACTCCTGAAGGTCTTCTCGAGAGACACGCAGCAAAGCGCCCTCCCCTTCGTCTGGATATTTCCTCAGAGCGAAGAGGAGCAATTTGTCGATATCCCTCATATATGCGTCGAGCGTATTCTCTGAGTACGACCTTTCGAGCATGAGATACCGTCTGAATTTTTTTATTATGTCTGTTTTCGTGTTCATTTTTGTTCAAAGATGGTGCAAAAATAGACATATTTCTTCATTTCTGCAAGAGAATATGTATATTATTAAGAAAAAATATGTATCTTTGCATGGATTTTTATTCTGGATGATGATATGCACCCAGAGAACTTTTAACAAAAAAAATTACGATTTATGAAAATACTCATTCTCAACGGTCCGAATCTAAACCTTTTAGGAGTTAGAGAACCTGGAATATACGGAAGTTCTTCATTCGAGCAGTACATGCCTGAGCTAAAGAAACGGTTCGCAGATGTGGAGATGGAATACTACCAGAGCAATATCGAGGGCGAGATGATAAACAAGATGCAAGAAGTGGGATTCTCGTATGATGGCATTGTGCTCAACGCAGGAGCATATACGCACACCTCTGTGGCTCTCCACGACTGCATACGTTCTTTGAAATGCCCTGTTATTGAAGTGCATATCTCTAATGTGCACACCCGTGAGGAGTTCCGCCACCACTCCATGATTTCAGCAGCCTGCAAGGGAGTTATCTGCGGTTTTGGCTTGGATAGCTATCGCCTTGCCGTTTCTGCTCTCACAGGCAGATAGCCATCACCTGCCTCACCCCCTTTTCTGTAACCATCAGCGAAAAAAACAGGAAGAAAAATGGCAAAATCAAAGACACAAGATCCTAACCACACCACTCTTGATGGTGAGGAAAAACTCGACAGATATGTCATTGCACATAGCGATGAAGAGCCGGAATATCTCTACAAATTATGGCGAGCCACGAATGTGCGACTCTTGCATGGCAGGATGGCGAGTGGGCACCTCCAGGGTCGTCTACTAAAGATGTTCGTGAACATGATAAAGCCACGTAACATTGTGGAGGTTGGCACGTTCTCTGGATATTCCGCACTGTGCATGGCAGAGGGACTGGAGGAGGCATTCTGCGATAGCGAAGAAGGACATCTGTACACTTTTGAGGTGAACGATGAGCAAGAGGATTTCACGCGTCCGTGGATAGAAGGTTCACCGTGGGCGAGGCGTATTACCTTCATCATTGGCGATGCTACCACGGAAGCTCCTGAGGTGGCAAGGAGACAGGGCATTGCATACGACATGGCGTTTATAGATGGCGACAAGCGGTCGTATATCTCTACCTATGAGTCTCTCCTTCCGGTGATGTCGAAGGGTGGGTATATTCTTGCCGACAACACCCTTTGGGATGGTCATGTCGTTGATGATACGTATAGTCGTGACCCTCAGACTCGTGGCATTCTTGAGTTCAACGAGCATGTCAGGAACGATGATAGGGTGGAACGTGTCATACTCCCACTGAGAGACGGACTGACAATAATAAGGGTGAAGGGAACATCTTGATATAATTAACTATAATACAAAACCTTAAATTTTAGAAAGTATGAAGAAACTACTGTTATTAATTGCAATCTGTCTATCAGCCATCGGCGTAAGAGCAGAGGAGAAGGTGCCGTTCAACATGCCAGAGGTCAGCAAGCCTAAGATTCCTGACTATACCGTATCTGTTGAAACCTTCGGGGCGAAGAACGACGGCTCCACACTCTGTACGGAGGCATTTGCAAAGGCAATGAAACACCTTGCTGGAAAGGGTGGCGGAAGACTCGTGGTGCCTGCCGGCATTTGGCTAACAGGACCAATACAGTTTGAGTCGAACACAGAGCTGCATGTGGAGAACGGTGCTCTTGTGGTGTTCACAACCGACTACGACGCATATCCAGAAATCAGCGTCGTCTGGGAGGGGAACACTGCGACAAAGAAGATGTCGCCTCTCTGGGCTTATGAAAAGCATGATATTGCTATCACGGGAAAGGGAGCCTTCGACGGTCTTGGCGAGGCTTGGCGCCCTTCTAAGGAAGTGAAGTTCACCAGCTCTCAATGGAAGAAGCTAACCTCTGGCAAGGGTGTTGTGATGAAGGGTGTTTGGTATCCTGATGCTAAGGACGATGAGTTGGCAGGAAAAGAAGGAAAGCCAGACATGCGTCGTGTCACGAAACGCCCTGTACTGTTAGAGTTCACCCGCTGTCAGAGAGTACTTCTTCAAGATGCCACATTCTCTAACTCAGCCGCATGGAACGTTCACCCACTCCAGTGTGATGATGTGACGATAGAGGGCGTAACCATTCGTAACCCTTGGTATGCACAGAATGGTGACGGATTGGATCTCGAGGCTTGCAATAGAGCCATTATTCGCAACTCTATCTTCGATGTTGGAGACGATGCTATCTGCATAAAGTCTGGAAAGGATGCTGAGGGCAGATCGTGGAAGAAGCCTTGTGAGAACGTTATTATCGAAGGCTGCACAGTGTTGCATGGTCATGGCGGCTTTGTGATTGGTTCTGAGATGTCGAGTGGCGCAAGGAATATCTATGTAAACAACTGTGTGTTCAACGGTACTGACACTGGACTGCGAATGAAGTCTACAAGAGGTCGTGGAGGTGTTGTGGAGAATATCTACATGAACAATATTCGTATGCTGAACATTGCAGGAGATGCCTTCACCTTTGACCTCTATTACGCCAACAAACCAGTTGCGGGAAAGCAAGACAAGGACAGCAAAGCGACAGATGCTGTGCCGCCAGTTACTGAAGAGACTCCTTGCTTTAAGAATCTCTTTGTCTCAAACGTTGTTTGTCAGGGGGCAGCACGTGCCATCTATTTCAATGGTCTACCAGAGATGCCTCTCGATAACCTCGTGATGAAAAACTCACTTTTTGTCTGCGACAAGGGTGCAGAGATCAATTACGCAAAGAATATCGTCTTCGAGAACGTGACCATCAAGAATACGAAAGGTGAGCGTATGACCGTTAAGAATGCTACGGTGAGCGAGAAATAAGAAAAAAGAACTGCATTCGAGATGTAAGGAAAGAAAAAATGAGAAAAAGACGCATTGCCATTATTGGTGCAGGGGCAGCTGGCTGCTTCTGTGCTGTGAACATAAAGAAAATAATGCCTGAGGCAGAGGTCACTGTCTATGAGAGTGGCAGGAAGCCACTGACGAAGGTTGCCATTACTGGTGGCGGGCGCTGTAACCTCACCAATTCCTTTGAGCACGTCAGAAGCGTGAAGGAAGCCTATCCGCGTGGCGAGAAGCTAATGAAGCGTGCGCTGAAGGTATTCTCGAACAACGATGTGATGGAGTGGTTTGAGCGTGAGGGTGTTGCGCTGACCGTTCAAGCAGACGGTTGCGTCTTTCCACTTTCTCAGGATGCTATGGAGATTGTCTGCACGCTCACAAGACTGATGAACAGCTACGGAGTGCGCCTGCTTTGCGACAGGCGCATTTCTCAGATAACTCCTCTTTCAGACGGTGGTTATGATATAGACGGAGCTCAATACGAGAAGGTGGTGGTGACTACTGGTGGTGCCCCTACCCTCTCTCGCCTTTCTTTCCTCGACGCTTTTCAGTTAGAGAAAATGGAGAGTGTCCCCTCTTTGTTTACGTTTAACATAGACAACAAGGCATTGCACAGCCTTATGGGAACGGTTGTGGAGAATGTGACAGCAAGGCTCACTGGTACAAAACTCTCTGCCTCTGGACCCTTGCTGATAACACACTGGGGACTCTCTGGTCCGGCAATCCTAAAACTTTCTTCTTATGGGGCAAGGGTGCTGAAAGAGCGAGAATACCGCATGGAGGTGGCTATAAACTGGTTTGGGAAAGAGAGGGAGACAGAGGTGGCAGAGCGACTCCACATTCTTGTCTCTGAAAACAGTAAGAAGCAGTTATCTTCTGTATATCCAGAGGAATTGGTGCAGCGGCTATGGATCTTTCTCTTAGAACGTGCAGGACTCTCGCCACAGAAGCGCTGGCAGGAACTTGGTGCAAAGCAGTTGAATCGACTTGCTGCTCTTCTAACAAACGACACCTATGCCATCTCTGGCAAGGGAGCCTACAAGGAGGAGTTTGTGACGTGTGGAGGAATTGCACTCAGCAATATAAACCCTTCTACGATGGAATGTAAAGCATATCCCGGTTTGTTCTTCGCTGGCGAGGTGCTTGACGTTGATGCCATCACGGGTGGCTACAACCTCCAGGCGGCATGGACAATGGGATATATCTCCGCTTGCTCGGTGACGATAGCTGATGCCACTGAAGAAGGAACAACAGCAGCAGAAGAAGAGCCGTAATAGGATTATTCGTGAAAAGAAATGATCAATTATTCTTCTCACCTTGCCTTTCTAAGCGTCAGGACTACAATCTCTGGCCATACGCCAAACCTAAAAGCCACATTGCAGCCGACTCCAGTGCTGATGAACAGTTTCCGATCTTTCTCCTCATATAAGCCACCATACTCATCGTAGAAAAGAGAGGATGGAGAGAAACCGAAGAGACGGAACTGTGTGGCATGGGTATGTCCAGAGAGCTGAAGGGGTATCTCTGTGGTGGGAAGCACTTCCCTACGCCAATGTGTGGGGTCGTGACTGAGAAGAATGGAGAATGGTTGCTGCCCTTTATCTACTCCTATCATTGCCTTTCTAAGGTCAGAATAATCGGGGAATGGCGGTTTGCTCGCATTCTCTACGCCAATAACGGCAATACTGTCTATACCTCTATGCACGAAACGGTTGTCGTTGAGAAGGAGATGCCATCCAAGGCTTCGCTCTGCCTCCATAACCTTCTGAATCTCCGCCTTATGCTGAGAAGGGGATTTCCTGGCTCCGTGAATGCAGTAGTCATGGTTACCCATTATGGAGTAGATGCCATCGGTGGCTGTCATGGTGCGCAGTGTGTCAAGGTATGGCGTAAGTTCTGAAGGGGAGGAGTTTACGAGGTCGCCTGTGAAGCACACCATGTCGCCATGCAGACCGTTCACAGTGCTCACAATCTCCCCAACCTTAGAAGGGTCGGCAGTAAACGTACCAATATGCATGTCAGAGATGTGCACTATGCGATAGCCGTCAAACGATTCTGGGAGGTTTTTGAAGGTGAGCGTTTCCGCATGAACAGTGAGCTTCTTCCACCCGAACGACATGCCATAGCAGGCTATGGTAAAAATGCTTACTGCAGAGACTATGCCAACACCATTTCCTATATGCCAAGCCACTGGCGTCAACCATCGCAATGCCCATCCGAGGAACGAGGGAATAAGGAAAAACAACTTCGGGACGTAGCACCCTATCATCAGCAATGCCATTATGCGAAACATCCACGGCTCGGAATATGGTGACATAAGGAGGAGCACAAGTGCCGTCACTATCAAGAACGGCAGAAACCACACTGTCTGAATAAGCGGTGAGGCGTTACGAAGGAAATGATACCAGATATAGATATCCGGAAGGAAGGTGAGGAGGATTATTACGAGTCGCATTCTTTTCTCTTTTCGGGTTCTTGGCTTTTTTGAAATAATATTAAAGATGGAATATCAAGATATAATACTCAGACTTCAGAAGGTCTATGCTCCAGGGGAAGCGAGGGCATTGGCGCGAATGGCTTTAGAAGAGCGGTTCGGCATGACGCTTACAGACATAATGTGCGGCAAAGTTACGGAATTATCTGGAGAAAAGGTAGAAGAATTAGAAAAAATTATTCTTCGTTTAGAAAAAAGCGAGCCAATACAATATATTTTAGGATACGAGACGTTCTGCGGGCATCACTTTCATGTTGCTCCAGGAGTGCTCATTCCTCGTCCAGAGACAGAGGAACTGGTGGAAAAGGCATTCCATCTTCTTTCTTGCAAAAGAGAAAAGGAAGCTATTAAGGGAAATTCCATTTCCAAGGAGAAAGAAGAAAAGAAAAGAGTTTTAGACATTGGCACTGGCTCTGGGTGTATTGCTGTGAGCATTGCCTTGAAAGGGAAGGAAGCAGGTATAAGCCAAGAGGTCAGGGGATGGGACATTAGTGATGAAGCTCTTTTGATTGCCCAGAGAAATGGTGAGCATCTGAAAGCAGGGGTGACATTTGAGAAAAGGGATATCCTTTCAGAACAGAGGAATGAGGAAAATCGCAGCTATTGGGATTTGATTGTGTCGAACCCTCCATACATCTGTTTCTCAGAGCGTGACGATATGGAGCGGAATGTCCTTGACCATGAGCCGCATACAGCTTTATTTGTTCCAGACAACGACGCACTGCTGTTCTATAGAGCAATTGCTCTGTTTGCCCTACATGCACTGAAGAGTGGTGGATTCTTAGCGTTTGAGATAAACCAAAGATTTGGCAAGGAGGTATGTGAAATGCTGACGTCTCTTGGCTATAAGGATGCCTCTCTTACCTGCGATCAGTTTACTAATCCGCGATTTGTAACAGCAAAAAAATAACACTAAAACACCCCACGCCTACTTATGAAAGAATACAAGAAAGAAGAAAGTATAGACGATATTTCTTCCTTAAGCGAAAAGGGTTTCGAGAAGGAGGAGGAAGAAGTGAGGAAAAAAGCGCTCCTTCGCCTCACCACCCTTTGCGTTCAAGGTGAGCATTGCGAAAAAGATATTTTAGCAAAGATGGAGAAATGGGGTCTTGGAAAAGAGATGCAGGCAAGCATCATGGAGTATCTTGTAAAGGAGCGCTTTGTAGACAACGAGAGGTATTGCAGAGCTTTCGTCAACGATAAGATGCGCTACAACCATTGGGGACAGAGAAAGATAGAACAGGCGCTATGGCTGAAAGGGATTGAGAAATCTGTTTCTTCGCAAGTCTTTGCAGAGATAGACACAGAGGAATGGGTGGAGATTCTTTCCTCGGAGCTCAGCAAGAAGCGGAAGACGGTGAAGGGGAGAAACGACTATGAGATAAAGCAGAAGCTCGTGAGATTTGCAGCAGGGCGTGGCTTCCCTTACGGTATTATCAGTAAATGTATTGACGTAGACTTTTAACCTAAGGAGCATGGCTTTTCCTTTAAAAAAACAAGGCGAGCAAACTTACAAAACAAGTATACGTGATTTTCGAAAGGAAAAAGCGTAAGATATTTACGAAACAAATCAAAGTGTGCATGATTTATGAAGAAACTGGTGAGAAAAATTCTCGATGCCGTCTTTCCACCGTTATGTCATATCTGCCGAGATAGATTAGTGGAAGGAGAGCAAATTCTGTGTGCGGGATGTTTGGCAGAACTTTGTGTTTCAAAATATATGGACATACACGACAATAGCCTCGCCAAAAACTATTGGGGAGTATTTCCCATTGAGTCGGCATTAACGGTATTCAAATTCTCATTAGGGAATACGCTCGCCGAGATTATTCACCATATGAAATACTTCCACAACGAGGAGCTTTGTCGATTCATGGGAGAGATAATGGCATACGATGCCCGAGTGGAAGAAATGCTTTGCGAGGCAGACACTCTCATTCCTGTACCCATTACTGCTGAGAGGGAGAAGCACAGAGGCTACAACCAAGCTCTAAGAATCTGTGAGGGCATTTGCAGAGTGAAAAAGATGGAGATTATTACAGACGTTCTGATAAGGAGAGAGTTCAACAACACTCAAACAGCCATGAGCCATCACAAACGCTCAAAAAACATTCAAGGAGCCTTTGAGATGGCAAATGGTGAGAAACTGGAGGGGAAGCACGTTGTTCTCATAGACGATATCATCACCACTGGAGCCACCACTCGTGAGTGCTTGTACGTTCTCCGAAAGGTAAAAGGAATAAGAATCAGTGTGCTCGCATTGGGAAGCACAACATGACTTTTCTTCACCACTTAAGGACTTTTTATCCTTCTTTAAAATGCGAATTGCTCGCTTTCAGACTTTTTTCGTTCAAAAAATTGCAAAAAACATCTTAAAGATTTACTCTTTTCAAGAAAAAGTACTACCTTTGTAGGTGTTTTAAAGAATACTTTTTTCCACCATAAATAAAACTTATAATCAATGGAAGCAATAAAGAACGCATTTGCATCAAAACTGCTTGCTATCAAAGCAATCAAGTTACAGCCTCAAAACCCATTCACATGGGCTTCGGGATGGAAGTCACCAATATACACAGACAACAGAAAAACACTCGCATACCCTGACGTGAGACGGTTCGTAAAGCAGGAACTCTGCCACATCATTAATAGCGAGTTCCCAGAGGCTGACGCAGTGGCAGGAGTGGCTACGGGAGCCATCGCACAGGGTGCACTCGTTGCAGAGGAGCTGGGAATGCCTTTCTGCTACGTACGCTCAAAGCCAAAAGACCACGGAATGGGAAATCTCATTGAGGGTACCCTCCCAGAGGGAGCAAAGGTTGTTGTTGTGGAAGACCTTATCTCTACGGGCGGCTCTTCACTGAAGGCTGTAGAGGCACTCCGAGAGGCAGGCTTTGAGGTTGTTGGAATGGTGGCAAGCTACACATACGGCTTTCCACAAGCAGAGGAGGCTTTCGCAGCTGCTAAGGTGCGCCTCGTAACAATCTCCGACTACGAGCATACAACTGCCATAGCAGCCAAGACAGGCTATATTCAGGAGAGCGACCTTCAAGTGTTGGCAGAATGGCGCAAGTCTCCTTCTACATGGATGAAATAGCATCTAAATATCAGTAAACTATCAGCAAAATATTAGCAAGAAAGCGTTTCCTACACTTCCCAGTTTTGGAAGCGCATGATATCAATATACATAACAGGTGTGCATGATTCTTTTTCACAATGATTCTGCACACCTGCTCATTGTAAGGCGAGAAAAACTCCGCTAAACATTTTTTTCCTTATTAGCATTATATGGCAAAATACGAAAGTGAAATAAAGATGGTACCACATGCTACTACAGAGCAGATATTTACGGTACTGGCAAACCTTGAGAGGTTGAAACCAATCTTTGACAATATTGCAGACAATCCGCTCGTGCGTCAGAAGATAGAGGAGGCGGGACAGGACCCTTCCATGCTTGACAAGCTGAAGGATGTGGAAATAGACAACGACGGCATCACCTTCCCTATTCCTATGATGGGAAAGATGTGCATGCAGATAGAAGAGACAGAAGAAAACCGTTGTGTGAAATACAAGGCATTAGGCATTCCACTCGATGCCAATCTCTGGATTCAGATGCTTCCTGTATCTTCGGGAGGTTCAAAAATCCGTGTCACCTTAAAGGCGGAGCTAAATATGATGATGAAGATGATGGTTGGCTCAAAACTGAAAGACGGCGTGAATCAGTTCGCTGAAATGATTTCTGGATTGCCTTTCCAGTTTATGTAGAATATATTTTTAGATAGGTGTGCAAAATTATTTATTCCTTGCATCACCTACTTACAACAAAAAAAAAGAACAATGAAACTCTGGGAGAAAGACTATAGCATTAATCAGGAGATAGAACGCTTCACAGTGGGCAGAGATAGGGAGATGGACCTCTACCTCGCAAAATACGACGTATTGGGCTCTATGGCACATGTCACTATGCTCAATACCATAAACCTTATTGCCGACGAGGAACTACCACAGATTCTGCATGAACTTCGAGAGATATATGCCATCTGCGAAAAAGGTGAGTTCGTGATAGAAGACGACATCGAGGACGTGCATTCACAGGTGGAGCTGATGCTTACAAGGCGTCTCGGTGATATGGGAAAGAAAATACATTCTGGACGCTCAAGAAACGACCAGGTGCTCGTCGACTTGAAGCTCTTCACACGCGAGAAACTCCGTGAGACAGTCACAGAGACGCACTCTCTCTTTGAGGAACTGGTAAAGAAATCGGAGCAATACAAGAGCGTGCTCATGCCGGGATATACCCATCTGCAGATTGCAATGCCGTCAAGCTTCGGACTTTGGTTCGGTGCGTATGCAGAATCGCTTACAGACGATATGCTCTTCCTGCAGGCCGCTTACCGCATGACAAACAGGAATCCCCTCGGTTCAGCTGCTGGCTACGGTTCGTCGTTCCCTCTAAACCGTCAACTCACCACCGACTTGCTCGGTTTTGACAGCATGAACTACAATGTTGTCTATGCCCAGATGGGACGAGGCAAAATGGAGAGGAACGTTGCATTCGCATTAGCGTCTGTGGCTGGAACAATCTCTAAGATGGCATTCGACGCTTGTCTGTTCAATTCACAGAATTTCTCGTTCGTAAAGCTGCCAAAGGAATGCACAACAGGCTCTTCCATCATGCCTCATAAGAAAAACCCAGATGTCTTTGAGTTGATTCGTGCGAAATGCAACAAGTTGCAGGCTCTACCTCAGCAGGTTACGCTCATCATGAACAATCTGCCTTGCGGTTATTTCCGTGACCTGCAGATCATTAAAGAGGTGTTCCTCCCTGCCTTCGACGAAATAAAGGACTGTCTGCAGATGGCGGCATATATCATCAACAAAATGGAGGTGAAGGACGATATCTTAGAGAATCCGATGTACGATGCCATCTTCTCTGTTGAGGAGGTGAACAGACTCGCCACAGAGGGTATGCCATTCCGCGATGCTTACAAGAAGGTTGGCATGGACATTGAGAGGGGTTGCTTCACTCCAAACAAGAACATCTGTCACACTCACGAGGGTTCAATAGGAAATCTCTGCAACGACCGTATTGTAGCGCTCATGAACGATATCCTCTCGCAGTTCCATTTTGAGCGTGTTGACGAGGCAGAGAAAAAACTTCTTGCTGGAAAAGAATAAAAAAGAATGGGAAAAAGACGGTTCTTACAGTCATATATACGCTTGTTGCTGTTGGCAGGAATGCTGACAGCAACAATGGCATGTTCTGATTCAGAGACATACACTCGCTATCCATGTCATCTCGTGATTGACAATTCAATTCATCAGAACTCTACCCTCGGAGCTGCCATGAACGCAATGTCTCCAGGAGTGTTCTGCATAATCTCGTCAGATGAACTGAAGAAGCAATATGCGTTCACAAATAATCTTGGGCAGGAGTCTCGTGTGAACTTCACTGCCGTTGACCTACGCACAACACGACAGTTGGGAATGAACAATGCTGTTATTGTGGGCTTTGGAACTCTTACCTCCGAATTTATGGCTTACGACCGAGAATGCCCCATGTGCTACAATCCTGATGCCATCCCGCTCAAAAGTCGACCTCTGAAAATTGACGGAGCAGGAATAGCAAAATGCGGGACCTGTGGGAGGTTGTTCGACATGAACAACTACGGCATCTGCACTTCTGAAGGAGGTGTGAAAGGCATGAACCGCTACCACTGCTCCACAACTGGTCCTTTCGGCATGCTTACAGTAACAAACAGATAGCACAGCCACCCAAACACCCATACCTGCTAACACCCATACCTGCTAACACCCCTCCAGGCTTACGCCCCTGCCATGTTTGTAATCTGCTATGCCGTCAATACTCTGGGCATCGAATGCCCAGCTCAAGCAAATACCCCTGTTGCCAAGCAAACACCACTGTTGTCAAGCAGAACACCACTGTTGTCAAGCAGAACACCCCTGCCAAGCAGTTCTATTTGTTCTCTATCTTCTCTATCTGCTTTGACCCGTCAGCGAGAGAGATTCCAACAAGGTTGATATACAAAACGTTGAGTGGGTTGCCCTCCTTTGTCTTTACCTGTATCTCTGTAAGCTGCGAAGGCTTACCATTGATGTTTATCTTGCTAATCCATTTCCCTTTGTGCATGCACACCTTCAGCGAGCGTTTCTTGTATGCTGTAAGCTTCACCTCCACCTCGTTGTTACCCTTTGAGAGAACATTATAGCCGTAGGCAAGCTTCCGTTGTATGAACGAAAGTTCATTCTCATGACCAGGATTGTCCGTGCGGTTATGCCAATAGACATGAATGGGGTTCTTCTGGTCAAGAACATTGTTTTTTTGGTTTACGTCGTAGCAAACGAGGTTTCTATTCACACTTCTGGAAATATGAAACAGTCGCTGCGCTGAGAGAGAAAGTGGTGCAATGGAAAAAATTGCAAGAAATAGGAGTGCAAAAAGGTTCTTTATTGAGCTCATTTTTTTGATGTATGTATAGGCTTTTATTTAATAAGGTGCAAAAATATTAAAAATTAGGAAGATATGCAAGGAATTTAAGAAATATTTGTTATATTTGCACTCAAAATAAACTTCTGGACCCCCCCAAAAAACTTTCATAACCCCAAAAAAATTCTCAACTCCAAAAAGTTCTTTACTCAAAAGATTCTTTGCTTAAAAAGACTCTTCGCTCAAATAAATAAAAAAAAATATTTCAAGATATGAATTCAAATTCAGTAAAAGGTTTTGCCGTTATTGCAGTTATGTCGCTAATGGCATGGTATATCGCTGGACTGGAAGCAGTGAAGGCACTCTCGTTCAGTTCGCTGATTGTAGGTATACTCCTCGGTATGGTGTATGCCAACACACTTCGATCAAAGCAACCGAAAGAATGGGACGGAGGAGTAAAGTTCTGTAGCAAGCGCATGCTACGACTCGGAATCATTCTCTACGGCTTTCGCCTCACTTTCCAAGATGTTATTGCCGTAGGTGGAAAGGCGGTCATTGTTGACTGCATCGTGGTGGCAGTAACTCTAATCCTTGGAATCTGGTTAGGAAAGAAGATGGGCATAGAGCGAGAGACGTCAATCATGACGAGCACGGGCTCTGCTATCTGTGGAGCTGCTGCTGTGTTAGGCGCTGAGCCAATTGCGAAAGGCAAGCCACACCAGACGGCTGTTGCCGTGAGCACGGTAGTGATCTTCGGTACGTTGTCGATGTTTCTCTACCCTATCATGTACCGCCTTGGGCTGAACGAATTTCTCAACACACAGCAGATGGGCGTATACACTGGAGCCACGCTCCATGAGGTAGCGCACGTTGTGGGAGCAGGAAATGCCATGGGCCCTGAGATTGCCACCGACTCTCTTATCGTGAAGATGGTGCGCGTGATGCTCTTAGTACCTGCACTTCTTGCCATGAGTTGGCTGTTCTCAAGAAAGGAGAAGAATGTGAGCAATGAGAAGACAAAGATTAATGTGCCATGGTTTGCATTTATCTTCCTGCTAATGATTGGTGTTAACAGTTTCCTAAAGGCTGAATGGGCTGGAGAAGAATGGCTTACACAATCGTTGCACATCATTGAGATTGTCTCTACCTTCATGCTGACGCTGGCAATGACGGCATTAGGCAGTGACACCTCCATAGAGAAGTTCAAGCAGGCAGGAGCAAAGCCATTCTACCTTGCCACTGCCCTTTACGTATGGCTGCTCATTGGTGGCTTTATCCTCGTGAAGATAATAGTATAAAAAACAACATAAGTAATATGAATAACAGAATCATTAAATCAATCGCTTTGTGCACATTCGCTTTTATGACAACAAACAACGCTATGGCACAACAGAAGACGCTGAACAGCTATCCTGCAGAGGATATGAACACTGCAGTGCGTCCAGGAGACAATTTCTTGGAGTATGCTGCTGGCACATGGCAGAAGAACAACCCTCTTCGTGACGATCAGGTGAACAACGGTGCGTTCACACGACTTTTCGAGGAGAACCAGAAGCAGATGCAAGAGTTGATTCTTGCCTTTGCGGAGAAAGAGCAGACACCTGGTTCTATCGGCCAGAAGATTGGTACGCTCTATAACCTCATGATGGACTCTGTGCGCCGTGAGAAAGAGGGCTATACACCTTTGATGCCACTCCTTGAGAAAATACGTGGTGTAAAAGATGTCAAGGACTATCAACGCACTATGGCTGAGCTAACTCGTCGTGGGGAGAACGTACAGATGTTCTCATGGTATGTTGGTGCAGATATGAAGCAAGCAGACCAAAACCTTGTCTCTATCGGTCAGGGTGGTCTTGGAATGCCACAGCGCGACTATTACCTAAACGAGGACGAGCAGACACTTGCCATTCGCAAGGCTTACAAAGAGTATTGCAAGAAGCTTCTCGCCTTCGTGGGATATAGCGCAGAAGAGTCAGAGAAGAAGATGGAGGCTGTCTACGCCATTGAGAAGCGTATCGCTGTGGCAAGCTATGACAATGTGAAGCTTCGTGACGTAAAGGCAAACTACCATAAGATGCCATACAGCCAGCTACTCGCAGAATACCCAGGAATAGACTGGACAACAATCTTTTGGGTGGCTGGATACCCTGCTTTCAGTTCTGTAGACATCGGACAGCCAGAGCCTATTCACGAGGTAGAGAAAATACTTGCTGAGACTTCTCTCGACGACTTAAAGAGCTATGCAGAGCTGAAAGTGCTGGACGGTGGAGCTTCGTTCCTTTCACAGAACTTCCGCAATGCGAAGTTCGAGTATGAGAAGGTTATGACAGGAAAGAGTCAGGACGACCCACTCTGGAAGCGTGCCACAAACCTTGTGAACAAAGTGCTCAGCGATGCCCTCGGACAGATGTACTGCGAGAAATACTTTCCTGAGTCAAGCAAGAAGCGTATGCTCACTCTCGTGGGAAATCTTCAGAAGGCTCTTGGTCAGCGCATCACTGAGGCTTCTTGGATGAGTGCAGAGACAAAGACTCAGGCTCTCGACAAGCTGAACAACTTCCATGTAAAGATTGGTTATCCAGACAAATGGAAGGACTATTCTAAAGTCTCTGTCGACAGCCACCTCTCTCTCTACGAGAACCTTGCGAATATCTCAGAGTTTTTCTGGCTCGATGAGTTGAACCGTAAAGTGAACAAGCCGGTGGACACCGATGAATGGTTCATGTCTCCACAAACCATCAATGCCTACTACAATCCTACAACAAACGAAATCTGCTTCCCAGCAGCAATTCTCCAGCCTCCGTTCTTCGACGCAAATGCTGACGATGCCATCAACTACGGTGCTATCGGTGTGGTGATTGGTCATGAGATGAGCCACGGCTTTGACGACCAAGGATGCCAGTTCGACAAGACGGGAAATCAGAGAAACTGGTGGACAGAACTCGACAAACAGAACTTCGATAAGCGCACAAAGGTGCTCGAGGAGTATTTCTCAAAGGTAGAGGTGCTGAACGGACGTTGTGTGAACGGGAAGATGACTCTCGGAGAGAATATTGGTGACAATGGTGGTCTGAACATTTCTATGCGTGCTCTCCACAACGCTATGGCAGACGGTTCTGCAGAACTTCTAAAGACCGACAGATTCACTCCAGAACAGCGTTTCTTCCTTGCCTATGCTCGTCTGTGGTCTGGAAACTTCCGTGAGAAATATGTCGACATGCTTCTGAACATTGATGTTCACTCTCCTGCCGTAGCTCGTGTAAATGGTGCTCTGCCACATATCGATGAGTGGTACACTGCATTTAACATAAAGAAGAGCGACAAGCTCTTCCTGGCTAAGAAATCACGCGCAAGAGTGTGGTAAGATAGTATATCGAGAAGTCGTGAGTGAAAGTAATTATTCTTGCTCACGACTTCTTGCTTTTCAAGGGAACTACCTATACAAGGGAACTACCTATACAAGGGAACTACCTATACAAGGGAACTACCGTTATTTGGACTATACCTTTTTCAAAGGTTTTACAATGATTGGAGGTACACTATTTTTTAATAACAAGATTATGAGCAGTAATTACGAAGACGGAATATCACGGCGTACGGAACGACTGTTGGGACATGATGTCGTGGAGAAAATTCGGAATACAAGGGTGATCGTGTTCGGTATTGGAGGCGTGGGAGGATGGTGCGTGGAGGCACTTGTGCGCTCTGGAATACGGAAGATAACGGTTGTTGACTCAGACAGGGTGTGTACAACGAATATCAACCGCCAGGTGATAGCAACAAGTCGAACGGTGGGAACACCGAAGGTGGAGGCTGTAAAGCAGAGAATCGTGGAGATAAATCCTGATGCTGAGGTAACTGCTATGAACATTCCTTTTAATGAGGAAACGGCAGATAGCTTCCAGTTGAAGGACTATGACGTTATCATCGATGCTATCGACAGTCTAAAAGATAAGATTCTGCTCATAAGAAAGGCAACTGAAACAGATGCCATCTTTTTCTCGTCAATGGGAGCAGCATTGAAGACTGACCCTACACAAGTGAAGGTAGCAGAGTTCTGGAAGGTGAGAGGATGCCCTCTTGGAGCTATTCTCAGAAAGAGGATAAAACAATCGAGAATACCTCTAAGAAGAACATTCCTATGCGTTTATAGCGAAGAAGTGAGGGAGAACAAGGGTGAGGGAGGACTATGTGGCACAGAGGGGTGTATCTGCCGTCTTCGTGAGCAGCCGACAGATGGGATGACCATCGATAGCACTGTCACCGACAGGAAAAAGGCGCAGATAAACGGCTCTATGGCACATATTGTTGGAATATTTGGGTTCACTATCGCTGGAATGGTGATAAACACCATTGAGCAAGGAGCAGACCCTACATGATCATTGCTATGATAGAGGGAGTAAGAAGGGCTGTGAGAATGCCATTGAGTGTGAGGCCAAGACTGGCATAGGCACCAACGAAAGGACTGCGATCCATAGCCGCAGAGGTGCCTACCGCATGGCTGGCAGCACCTATGGAGAGTCCGAGAGCCATTGGATTGCTCACATGTCCTGCAGAAAGAACGCGGAATCCGGTTATTGCACCAAGTAGACCAGTGATGACAACTATGGCTGCTGTTAGAGACGGTATGCCGCCAAGTGTCTGTGTTACTTCCATCGCTATTGGGGTGGTGACTGACTTGCTTGCCAGCGACACCGCTACAATTTCTGATGCTCCGAGCACCTTAGCTGTAAGAACAACAGATACGATACCAACAAAACATCCTACAAGCTGAGAGAGGAGGATAGGCAGAAACTGCTGCTTTATTGACGATAATTGGAGATAAAGGGGCACTCCAAGTGCTACGACAGCTGGCTTTAGCCAGAACTCTATCATCTTTCCACTTTCCGCATATACGGAATATGGAATATCAGCAACCATGAGAAACGTTATTATCAATGCAATTGCTATGAGGATGGGATTGAGAAGAATCCATCCCGTCTTCTTCTGGATTATCTTTGCCAAAAAGAAGGTACCAAAGGTAAGGGTCAGAAGGAAATACTGATTTGTGATTATTGTACGAAACATTTTCTTTTTACCTTAAAAAGTTTATACAGTACACGGAAATTGTAGGGCGATATGCCGAGTACAATATAAATAACATTCAGTGTATATGCTGGGTATATGCTGAGTATATGCTGGGTATATGCTGAGTATATATTGAGAATATTGAGAATATGATGAGAATATTTTGAGAATATATTGAGAATATACTGAGAATATATTAGAAATGTTCAGTTATAGTGACGCAAGAGGTTACGTTGCTCTGGAATTTAGTGCTTCTTCTTTTCGAGGAACTTTTTCGTTAGCTGATGGGTATGACCTGTGACGAGAAGCACACATATCGTGCTAACAACAGTTGCTACAGTAATTGGAATTAGCTCTGCCTGAATAATATCAAAATATAACATCAACGCCACTCCGGGTGGTACGAAGAAAAACCCGAGGTTAGCAATAAGGAAATCTGTTAGTCCTCTCACCCATTCCAGCTTCACGATACCTATCTTTAAAAATAGTGTGAGAAGGAGCATACCTATAATGCTTGACGGCAGCTTGACACCCGTAAGCGCTACGATTGCCTCGCCGAGGGCAAGACAACCAAAGAGAATGAGACATTGTCTGATCATACTTCAATTATTTATATCCTAAAAACAAAAATCTTATATTCTGTAGTCTATATACTTAAGAATTCGTATTTTAAGCTTTTGAACATATATGCGTAATATATAACCATGATATGAATGTATAGAGCTATACAAAAATTCTGGAATATATATAAAAATCTCATGTCGGATAAATAAACCGACATGAGATTTAAGGTATTATTGCTGGCGACTGAAATCGCCAGTAATGTTTTTTTCGAGAAGTAGGATTACTCCTCAACTTCCTTGATCTTTCTTCCGAGAGTCTTGAACGCTACTGGAGCAGCGATGAAGATAGAAGAGAGAGTACCGAATACAACACCGAGAATCATTGCGAATGAGAAGCTACGGATGCTGTTTCCGCCAAGGATGAAGATACAAAGCAATACAAGGAGTGTAGAGAGAGATGTATTGATTGTACGAGCGAGGGTCTGGTTGATAGATGAGTTGAATGTCACCTGCAGATCCTGCTTAGGATGGAGCTTGAGGTTCTCACGAATACGGTCGAACACAACCACCTTATCGTTGATAGAGTAACCTATCACAGTAAGCACAGCACCGATGAATGTCTGGTCGATCTCAAGAGAGAACGGCAGGAAGTCGTAAAGGGCTGAGTAGAGTCCGATTACCACGAGTGCATCAATGCCAAGTGCTACTACAGAGCCTACTGAGAACGCTACGTTACGGAAGCGGAGGAGGATGTAGAGGAAGATGGCAGCAAGTGCCACGATAACAGAGATGATTGCTCCGTGTGTGATATCCTTAGCAACAGAAGGACCAACCTTTGTGGAAGAGATGATTGATCCACCTTCGCGGATATCTGGATTCTTAAAGGAAGCGAGGTCTTTCTGGTCGACGAGGTTTGCCTTCTTAAGTACGTTGTAAAGAATCTGCTCTGTCTCGTCGTCTACAGCAGGGTCGTTAGACTCAATCTTGTAGTTGGTAGAGATACGGATTGTCTTGCCATCAGTACCAAGGGCAAGAGCAGTTGCGTTATATCCCTCGAAAGCGCCACTGAGAGCCTCGCGAACCTGTTCTGGCTCTACTGCCTTCTCGAATGCCACAACATAGTTGCGACCACCAGTGAAGTCGATGGAGCGTGAGAGTCCGCGCACGAAGAATGACACGATGAAGAGCACAGCAAAGATTCCGTATATGGTGAAGCTGCGCTTGCTTGTTGCCATAAAGTGGAACTTGGTGTTCTGGAGCAGGTTCTTACTGATGGAAGTAGAGAAGGTCTGTCCGAGCCACTTGTTCTTATTCAAACGGTTCTCATAGATGAGACGTGTGAGGAATACCGCTGTGAAGAATGAGCAGAAGATACCAATGATCCAAGTTGTTGCAAAGCCCTTGATAGGACCAGTACCGATTGTAAGGAGGATGACACCAGTGATGAGAGATGTGAAGTTAGAGTCAAAGATTGCGGAGAACGCATTACTGTAACCTGCACGGAGAGCCTCCTTGATACCCAGACCCTTCTTCATTTCTTCTTTGATACGCTCGTAGATAAGCACGTTAGCGTCAACGGCTGTACCAAGTGTGAGGACGATACCAGCGATACCAGGCATTGTGAGTGCTGACTGGAAAGAAGCGAGGATACCGCCTGTGAAGAAGAGGTTCACGATAAGTGCGCTATCAGCCATGATACCTGGTATGAAGCCATACATGAGTACCATATATATACATAGGAGTATGAATGCTATTACGAAAGAGATAAGACCCTGCTGGATTGACTGTGCACCGAGTGTTGGTCCAACAACCTCTTCCTGTACGATACGTGCAGGGGCAGGCATACGTCCTGACTTAAGAGTTGTTGCGAGGTCCTTTGTATCTTCTACAGTGAAGTTACCAGAAATCTGTGAGTTACCACCGTCGATCTCACTGTTCACGCGAGGAGCAGAGTAAACAACGCCATCAAGCACGATAGCCACTGCCTTACCTACGTTTGCCTTTGTGAGCTGTGCCCAAAGACGTGCACCTTCAGAGTTCATCTGCATAGATACACAAGGGCGACCAAAGTTGTCGAACTCATCCTTTGCATCAACAATCACGTCACCCTCAAGAGGAGCACGACCGTTACTTGTTGTAACCTTCAGAGCATGGAGCTCGAAGATGTTCTTTGCGTCAATGCCATCAGCTGGCTTTGCGCTCCAAAGGAGACGGCAGTCTGCTGGGATAATCTGCTTTGCCTCAGGAGTGTTGAGGATAGAATTGATATAGGCTGTATCGCGGAGATTTGCATAGCCAACGATAGAAAGGCTGCCACCACCAGTTGTCTGGAGCACAGCGAAGAGAGGATTCTGCTTCTTTGCCTGCTCTATCTGCTGCTCAGTAGAGAGTGCGCTCTTAGCAGCCACGCCAGCGTCTTTCTTCTCCTCTTTCTTAAGCTGGAACTTTGGCTGTGCCTCTGCTACAGTAGTGTCTGCAGATGCTGTTGCAGCCTCTGCCACCTCCTCTGTCTCTGCCTTTACGCTATCAGCAGACTCTGAAGAGCTATTGGCAATGCGCTGGTTGAGCTGTGCGAGGTAAGGAATGATCTCTGAAGAGTTGAAAGTCTCCCAGAACTCAAGGTTTGCAGAGCCCTGAAGGAGTTTACGCATACGCTCTGGCTCGCGAACACCTGGCATTTCAACCATGATACGACCTTCTTGTCCTTCAAGCTTCTGGATGTTTGGCTGCACAACACCGAACTTGTCGATACGGTTGCGAACAACGTTGAAAGAGTTGTCGATGGCTGCCTGTACCTCACTGCGGAGAACTGCCTCCACCTCCTTGTCGGTGCTCTGTGTTGAAACTTTTCCCTTCAGCTGCTGTGTTGCAAAGATTTCCGCAAGGCGATGTCCAGGAGCATTCTTCTGGTAAGCCTTGATGAAGAGTGAGATGAAGTCTGACTGGCTTGTCTCTTCTTCCTTCTTTGCTTCAGACATTGACTTTGTGTATGCTGCGTCTGTTTTATGGTCAGCAAGCACGTCAATAACGTCTGGTACTGAAATCTCAAGGATTACGTTCATACCGCCCTTGAGGTCAAGTCCGAGACCTACCTGTGTCTCAAGACACTTTTGGTAAGTGTAAACACCCAGATACTTTACTGAGTCTTTGTAGTCCTGCTGGGCGATTGGGTCTTCTATCTCACTTGCCTTACTGTCATAATAGCTTGTGGCTACAGAGAAGGAAAGGTAGAAGATGCTCGCCAGTGCCAAGAGGACTGCTGTTACGATTACAATTCCTTTGTTTTGCATTTTGTTATAGTTGTATTTTTGTTTTGTTTTTTTCGATAACACACAATACGCGTGCAAAGTTAGTTATTTTTATTTAAATAAAAGAAATTTCGCGGTTATATTTTGCAAAAGAGCAAGAAAAAGTGCCTTATTCCGCATTATTTTCCTCATTTAGAAAGCAACAAATGGGATAATGGTCGGAATAAGCGATACTTTTGTCTACAACACAACCATATGGTTTCCAGTGCTCGGAGCACATGATATTGTCTATTCTCACATACATGCTATAGTAATGAAAAGAGAATCCTGGCCAATGCCCAGAGCTGCGATAGCAGTCGGTAAGATGACGTGAAATGGTGTGGTGGACATAAGAGAGGGGATGGTCGTTGAAGTCTCCGCAGAGAATCACTCTTTCCCCCTTCCGACTTTCTATGAACTCCGCAACTTTGTCTGCCTGAGGAGCACGAACGACTGCCGATTGAGCCAGTTTTGCCACAATCGTCTTTGCCTCGCGCTTTATCTCGCTCTTTTCTTTCTTTCCCCTGACAATATCGTTGAACTGCTGGCGTTCTTCCTCAGAGAATCCGATGGACTCAAGATGCACATTGATGAGGTTCACCTTCTCGCCATGAACATCGAGCGTAAAGGCACCAATGGTGTTTGCTCTCGTCTCCACATCAATATTTTCTTTGGAAAGAATCGGGTACTTACTGTAAACAGCCACAACAGCACCGCCAGGACCGGCAGATCCCGTAGATGACACTTCCTCATGGTAAGGATAAAGGCTGTCTATCACATTCCACAGCGAGTCGTGCCCTCCAATACGCACATATTCCTGAAAACACATAATGTCTGCCTTGGAGTCTATGAGGTATTGAAGGATAGGATGTGGACCATCTTGGGGTATTGTCTCACTACTGAAATTCAGAACGTTATAGCTCAGTATCTTTAGAGAGCCCTGTGGAGTCTCGGAATAGCCGTTTATCGGAGAGTAATACTGCACTGGATTATAGGCGAGAATCATCCCCACAAATGGAATGAGGAGTCGTGACGGTGCCACAAACACCCAAAACACCATAAAGCCGATGTTCGCCACGAGGAAGGCTGGGAAAGCAAATCCAAGCAGTGAGAGATAGGGGTGGCTGACAGGATTTATTGCAGCTGCGAAACCTGTTGCCAACATCATGGCAATAACCGCAATGTTGACAATGACGAATATACGCTTTGTGATTTTTTTCATATTTTTCTTTCCTCTACAAGTATGGGTATTCTTCTCAAAGAAGTATTTTTGCTCATGAAGAGTTTCTACTTATAAAGAGTTTTTTACGCATGAAGTTTTTGCTCATGAAAAAGTATTGTTACTTCACAAATATATGTTTCCTATCGAAGAATCATTTCCTATCGAAGAGTTTCCGACGCTCTTCATCTGTCAAAGAGTCGTAGCCGTTTCGCTTAATTTTATCAAGAATACGGTCTATCTCTTTCTGGCGTTTCTTTTCACGCTCTTCCTCAGAGTCAGTGGAAGAGTTAGAAGAAGAACGGAAGGTGTTCTCTGAAAAGTCACGAAACCATTGCTTCACACGCCCAAAGAACGACTGGCGAGACTTTATCTCATAGCCGTCCCACCCTTGGAAGTTGCTGGAGCCATAGCGATGTTCATACTTGTATTTCCAATAGCGAATAATAAAGAAGCCAACAACCATACCTCCAAGGTGGGCAATATGAGCTACATTGTCGTTAGAAGTACTGAGGGCGGAGAACAGTTCTATGGCAGCATAGATGCACACAAACCATTTACCCTTGATAGGGAATGGAAGAGGGAAGACAAAAATTCTCTCTTCAGGATATGTCATGCCAAAGCCGAGAAGAATACCATAAACGGCTCCTGAGAAACCAACGGTATTCCATTGATTCAGGTAGCTGTCCATGGACATTATCATGCCACTGATATTCACGGAGTCATAAGCAGCAAGACCCTGAACGGCATAAGAGACAAACTGTGCAAGCTCTTGAAAGATTCCTGCTCCCACTCCACAGAGTAGAGTGAATGCGAGAAACCGCTGTGAGCCCCATGCTCGCTCTATGGTGCATCCGAACATCCAAAGCGCAAACATGTTGAAGAACAGGTGTGACACGTTTGCGTGCATGAACATATATGTAAACAGCTGGTAGAACTGAAAATCAGACGCCATGATGAAATGAAGTCCGAACGTGTCGTTCATACTGAAACCGTGGTCTTTCAGCACTACATGCGCAAAGAATGCCAAGACATTAATAATTAATAAGTTCTTTGTGATTGGGGGTATCTGTCTGAACATAAGAAATCTCTTTATTAAATTTTTTAGAGTGCAAAAGTACAAAAAAACTGTTGAAAAACAGCAAAAACACCGTTATTTATGAGTTTTTTCGCTGTATTTAATAACTTTTTTCACATTTTTGTTTGTTTTCTAAAACTTTAATGCTAAATTTGCGGTTGAATTACTATTGAACCTAATCATTTATTTATTTATAACAATACACATCACTATGAACAAAACAGAATTGGTAGATAAGATTGCTGCTGCAGCAGGTCTTACAAAGGCAGATTCAAAGAAGGCACTTGACGCTACTCTTAATGCTATCAAGGAAGCACTTGCAGCTAACGACAAAGTTGCTCTCGTTGGTTTTGGCACATTCGCTGTTAGCGAGCGTCCTGCACGTGAAGGCATCAACCCACAGAGCAAGGAGAAGATCATGATTGAAGCTAAGAAGGTTGTGAAGTTCAAGGCTGGAGCCGAGCTCAATGCAGCTCTCTAATCTTCAGGAAAGAAGCTGAAAGAAAAAAAGAGGCACTGTCCCTACACAACCTGTAGGCAGTGTCTTTTTCTGTAGGTACACAGACGAAATACATTTCTGGTGGAAAGAGATACATAGCGGGAAAAGAAACATCGTCATGAGAACCACAGAAAGAAAAAAGGAATAAAAGATTATCACTTTTGTTTTATTACAGACAAAAAATACTATGCATAAACTATTTGATATCAAAGACTACGTAGTAGTAATCACTGGAGGAACAGGAATCCTCGGACGTTGTATCGCAAAATACCTTGCTCTTGAAGGCGCAAAGGTCATCATTGGCGGCAGGAAAGAAACTGTTGGCGCGGAGATTGTGGCAGACATCACTGCTGCTGGTGGCTCTTGCGAATTTGTGAAAATGGACGTTATGAGCGTAGAGAACATGCAGGAGGCTTGCGACTATATCGTGAAGAAATATGGTCGTGTAGACACCTTGCTGAATGCCGCAGGAGGAAACATGCCAGGAGCGACAATCGGTCCTGATCAGACTTTCTTCGACCTCCAACCAGAGCAGTTCCAGACTGTACTGAACCTTAACCTCACTGGAACTGTCATTCCAACACAGATCTTCCTGAAGCCTATGGCGGCTCAGGGCAAGGGCTCTATCATTAACTTCTCATCAATGTCGGCATTCCGACCTATCACACGCGTCTGCGGATACAGTGCAGCAAAGTCAGGCATTAACAGCTTTACAGGATGGCTCGCTCAAGAGGCAGCAAGGAAATTCGGTGAGGGCATTCGTGTAAACGCCATTGCTCCAGGATTCTTTATCACAGAGCAGAACCGCTCATTGCTGACAAACCCTGACGGTTCATACACTCAGCGTGGCATGGACGTTATTCGTCAGACTCCGTTCTCACGCATGGGAGAGCCAGAGGAGCTCTGTGGCACCATCCACTATCTCATGGCAGATGCTGCGAAGTTCGTTACTGGTACTGTTGCTGTCGTTGACGGCGGCTTCAATGTTGTATCAATGTAATTCAACCTGTATTCCCCACACTTTACTTTTTTAAAACCTTTATATTATGGAAAGAACATGGCGATGGTTTGGCAAGAAAGACAAAATCACTCTTGCCCAACTGAGACAAATAGGTGTAGAAGGCATCGTTACTGCACTTCACGACGTACCGCTCGGTGAAGTTTGGACTCGGGAGAAGATCCATGAGCTGAAAGAATATATTGAGAGCTACGGAATGACGTGGAGCGTAGTAGAGTCACTACCTGTTGTGGAGACAATAAAATATGGAGGTCCAGACCGTGACCATCAGATAGAAGTCTATAAGGAAAGCCTCCGAAACCTCGGAGAAGAGGGTATCAAGTGCGTTTGCTATAACTTCATGCCTGTGCTCGACTGGGCACGCACCGACCTTTCACACGACAATCCAAATGGTGCCAACAACCTCTACATGGATTGGGGTGTGTTAGCATACTTCGATATCCATATCCTGAAGCGTGAGGGAGCCCGAGAAGACTGGGCGGTGTTCAGCAAAGAGCACCATTGGGGTCGGGACCTCGTTGCAGAGGCAGACGAGATGAAGAAGTCCTCCACTCCAGAGCAAGACCATGAGCTCGTTCAGAACATCATCATAAAGACGCAGGGCTTTGTCTCTGGTAACTTCAAAGAGGGTGACGAGGCTCCTGTTCAGAAGTTCCGTGACTTGCTGAAGCTTTACGATGGCATTGACAAGGAGCATCTTCAGAAGAACATGAAATACTGGCTTGAGGCTATCATGCCTATCTGCGATGAGTACGACATAAACATGTGTGTGCATCCTGACGATCCTCCTTACCCTGTCTTCGGACTTCCAAGAATCGTTGGAAAAACTGAAGATATTCAGTGGATGCTCGATGCCGTACCAAACAAGCACAATGGTCTTACGTTCTGTGCCGGTTCTCTTTCTGCTGGTGAGCATAACAACTGTGTGGTGATGGCAAACAAGTTTGCAGACAGAACACACTTCGTGCATCTGCGTTCATGCCATATCTTCCCGAACGGAAACTTCACAGAGGCATCACACCTCGGAGGGCGTGGAGACCTTATTGAGCTCTGCAGGATTTTTGAGAAGGCTGAGCAGGAAGGAAAGTGCAACTCCGGACGCCGCCTTCCTATGCGTGTCGATCATGGCATGACATTCACAGACGAGCCAGGAGGTGTCTTCGACGAGACAAGCCACGGCCACAACTCTGGCTACACTCTTCTTGGTCGAATGTTTGCCATGGGACAGGTGCAGGGCATTATCGCCACTGTAGATCGTGAACTGGGCATTGAATACAAACAACCAGGCTTCTACGACTAAACGCAATGTAGGAGGTACAGCAGAAAAACAAATGTCGCTGTACCTCCTACTTCTTTTTCTCCTTTCTTGAAAAGTGTCTTCCTCCTTCAACAGTTTTCATTTTTCCCTAAAGAAGAATCCTTTTCTTTAACAGTTTTCATCTTCCCCTGGAAAATTTTCTCCTCTCAACGTCTCGTTTACTCTTGAGAAATGTCTTTCTACAATGCCCTTTCTGCCCAGTCACCACGGTCGAGACTGCGGTAGCTGATTGCCTCTGCAACATGCTCACGTTGAATATTCTCACTGCCTGCAAGATCTGCAATTGTTCTCGCCACTTTAAGAATACGACTGTAGGCACGTGCCGAGAGCGAAAGGCGATGCATGGCAATCTTTAGAGTTTCAAGGGTTTCGTCGTCAAGGCGTGCAAACTCTTGAAGCATCTTCTCCGTCATCTGTGCATTGCAGTGAATGCCTTTTATTCCAGCAAACCTCTGTTCCTGAATCTTTCTTGCTGCCACTACCCTTTCCCTTATAACCGCACTCGGTTCTCCTGGCTGCAGCTTCGAGAGGTCCTCAAAAGGCACTGGCTGTATCTCACACTGAATGTCTATTCGGTCGAGCAAAGGTCCTGAGATTTTGTTCATATATCTCGAAATCTGGTTCACAGTACACACACAGTTGTGAGTGGGATCACCAAAATATCCGCACGGGCAAGGGTTCATAGATGCCACGAACATCAGCGAGCAAGGATAGTCAACCGTATATTTCGCACGACTAACCGTAATCTTGCGGTCTTCCAAAGGCTGTCGCAACACCTCAAGAGTGGATTTATTGAACTCAGGAAGCTCATCGGCGAAAAGGACACCGTTATGAGCAAGCGAGATCTCTCCAGGCTGAGGGTTTGTTCCTCCACCGACAAGTGCCACCTGTGAGACAGTATGGTGAGGGGCACGGAAAGGGCGCTGTGAGATCAACGAGTCTTCCCTTGTCATTTTTCCCGCAATGGAATAAATCTGAGTTGTTTCAAGACTCTCAGAGAGGCTTAGTGGAGGAAGGATAGAGGGCAGGCGCTTTGCCATCATTGACTTTCCACTACCTGGAGGTCCTACCATGATGAGATTGTGCCCTCCTGCTGCTGCCACCTCAAATGCCCTTTTCACGCTCTCCTGCCCTTTCACATCAGCATAGTCGAGGTCGAATTTCTCCTGATGTTCATAGAATTCCTTCCTTGTGTCAACAAAGACTGGCTGTGGGTTTGTCAGTCCATTGAGAAACATCACCACATCCATGATATTCTCCATTCCGTAGACCTCAAGGTTGTTCACCACCGCAGCCTCACGCTCGTTCTGCCTCGGAACAATCAATCCCTTGAACTTTTCTGCACGAGCACGAATGGCGATAGGCAATGCACCCTTGATGGGTTGCAGTTTCCCGTCAAGTCCCAATTCTCCTACAAGCATATACTGTGAGAGCATAGTGTTTTGAATCTGCTCGTCGGCAGCAAGGATGCCAATAGCAATGGGAAGGTCGAAGGCAGACCCCTCCTTCCTTAGGTCGGCAGGGGCAAGGTTCACAGTTATCCTCTTTACAGGATAATGGAGATTGTTGATTGTTATTGCTGAATAGATTCTGCTCTGTGCCTCTCGGACTGCCTCATCGCCTAATCCAGAGAGGAAGAACTTCTCTCCTTTCACTGCACTAACCTCAACGGTTACAGTTGCTACTTCCAAGCCATTGACAGCGGCACAATATGTCTTTACAAGCATAGGGTCTAAGAGAATTAGTTTTTAGAAATAGGTTTTTCAAGAGCAAATAGGTGTGCAAAATCATTTATATAATGATTGAATCGTATTCTAATGTTGTTCCACCTACAACTTCTTCAAATAGTCATAAAGCGGCTCACCATAAAGATTTCTCTCAAGAATCTTTCCGTCACGAACAATAACGGCTATTCCAGACTGATGAATGCCGAACTTCACTGCTGCTGGCGTCTCCAACATCTTTCCGTCGTAGAGAACAATATCGTCTTCATTGTCTATATTGACAGCATTCTTGCACTGTGTCTTGTTGCCGTCAAGAGAGATGGCAAGAATCTTCCATTCTTTTTTCTCTTCACGACGTATGCTGTTTATACGCCTTACCTGATTTGTGCTTTCAAAGTCCCAAGAGGCATAGCTAACAACAATCCACAAACTTTTAGAGATATCGGTATTTGTCACCGTCTTTCCATCAAAGTCAACGGCAGAGAAAGAAGGTATCTTTTTACCCTTCGCCACTTTCTCCATATCTGCCACTTGATCAGCAAGAACTTTCAACGTAGCATTCTCTGGCTGACTTTTCGCCAGTTTTTCAAGGAGTGGCTTTGCAGTGGAGTAGTCAGGAGTCTGTGAGAGCAGATACCTGCTAACGAGGTAATGCCCAACAACCGACGTTGGATTTTTCTCTATAAACGTCTTTATCTCCTTCAGCGGCAAGAAGTCCTTGTCTTGATTGACGATAGTCTCACGGAATTCGTTCATGAGCTTATTCTCTTCTCCGCCCTTCACCTTAACATTTTTCAGATTGTGGGCATCGCCGTCAATGGAGAAGCTATTTCCTGGACTCACAAAGACGGGCAGTTCCTGTCCGTTCGGCATTATAACCGCTAACACTCCTTCATGTACGCATTCTCCTTCGTATGTAAACCTTCCTCCAGCAACTGTGATTGTGTCTACATCAACGATAGCCCCATCTGGACTATATACGAGAAACTCACCTTGGTTCATGTTCAGCAGATGCCCGTCAAGCTTTATATGCTTGCCGTCAGGTCCGCAGGAAACAAGAACCAGGGTGAGTAGTATAAATAGATTCCTTACCATAAAAAAAGAAACGAAAATGTTGTGCCGCCAGTTTTTTCCTTGCTGGCAACACAACATTGTATGATTATTTTCTTAAGTAGGCGTGCAATTTCTTTTTACAATAATAGTATTGTTTGGAAATTACTTTACCTTGCTGAACTCAAGATCGTTCTCTGCGTAGAAAGCGAGCTTGCCATCCTTTGCGATAGCGTCCTTGAGGTAAGTATTTGCAGCGTATGCATTGCCCTGGCGAGCGCTCATGATAGCACGGAGATAGTCGGTCATGCCATCACCATTGTTGCCAATCTGCTTGAAGGTGTTGCGTGCGCCCTCATAGTCCTTGCTGAGAATCTGTGCAAGGGCAGCGATGTTGTTGTTCTGACCCTTGAGGTTCTCTGCAGCAGTAGCATAGTCACCCTTTGCGATGTTGAATGTGCCGAGAGCATACTTATAGTCGTTTGCGTCGATAGCCTGTGCAATGAGTTCCTGAGCCTTGTTAACATTTCCGCTCTTGAGTGCAACGAGTGCAAGGTTTGCCTTTACCTCTGGAGCATTTGCGTTTACCTTGAGAGCTTTCTCAAGATACTCTGTAGCTGTCTTCACGTCACCCTTCTTGAGAGCCTGTACTGCCACGTTGTTGTAGCCACGGTAGTCGTTAGGGTAAACAGTTGCTGCAGTCTTGTAGATCTCCTCAGCATTTGCACCCTTGAGAGTAGCAGCATAGAGAATCTCATCGATAGAAAGCTGCTTAGCATCTGCCTTGTACTGATCCTGAATCTGTTCATCGCTGCGACCTACAGTCTCGTAGTTGATGATAAGGCGAGAACGGCGAAGCTCTGGGAGAATATTCTCTGCAAGCTCACGGAATCCGGCGCTCATATTCTTAATCTGCTGCTCACGCTCCTCTGGATCCTGATACATAGAGAGCACGCGAAGAATAACCTCCTTGTCCTGGATATTGCTTGCTGCAACGAGCTGCTGGAAGCCTTCCCAGTCCTGTGCTGTATACTGTCCTGCGATAGTAGCCTCAGCTTTGATCTTCTTAAGCTGATTCTTTACATACTTCTCTGTAACGTCCTGACGCTTTGATGCGAGCTTGTCGTTGAACTTCTCGCCACCATCAGGAGAAGCGTATGCCTTTACCTCGATGTTTGAAAGGATGTAAGCCTCCTTCTCGTTGTTGATAGTGCGGAGCATCTCTACGAATGCCTGTACGCTATTGTTCTGAAGCTCGTTCTTGCGGAGCTGTGCCTGGTTGATGAGGAACTTTATGTTTGCTGACTGGCGTGCCTGACGAACTCTCTGGAAGGTGTCGAGTGCAATGCATCCACCCTTCTGAGCCATTGCGAGACGATAGAGTTCTGAAGTAGCAATGATTCCGTCTGCCACCTTCACTGCTGGCACCTCAACCTGCTTCTTTCCAACGAATGCGTTGAAAGTGAGGTAAAGGTCGCTCTTGTGGTATGTGTCTGAATAAGGGAACTCTGCCTTCATGGCATAGCTTCCTCCGAGCTTGTAGCTGATTGTCTGGTTGTTGTCCATGACCTTCTCGCCCTGGAATGTAGCAGGAACACCGCGGAGCACAGAACCGTCTGCAGCACGAAGTTCTGGAGTAACCGTTACCACAGCCTTCTTCTTCATATACTTCTCTGGGAAGTTTCCATTGATGGTAACAGGAACATAGCCACCCTGTGTCTCCATAGGGTTTGGCACAACATTAAAATTATCTGCTGATAGCGCGCCCAGCTTTCCTGAGCATGAAGTCATCGCAAGCACAGAAACAGCTGCGATTGGGAGAACAAGTTTCTTTAACATATCAAAAAAATAGTAATTAGATATTCTTTCAACAGGTTTTATTTTTTCAGACTATTATTGTACCGCGAGCGGGACTCGAACCCGCACGGCCGTTTCGGGCCAGGAGATTTTAAGTCTCCAGTGTCTACCATTCCACCATCGCGGCAACAGTCGTTTTCCTAAATTCCATGCAAAGTTACACCTTTTTATTCGTATAACATCTCCCTTTTCGGTGCAACAAGCATATAATTAACTTTTTTTAGAACATTAAAATACATTTTCCGTATAATCTCGTCATTATTACTCGTTTCTCATCGTCAAAAGCAATCTCTTCACTCTTTGTTCAAGACATCATAAAAGCGGCTATGAACATGCCCAGCAAAGTTACTGCAAAGACGGTTGTTGGAATCTTTTCAAATGTTATTTTCTGCCTATTGGGTTGATCGTTGAAGAGTTTTTCGTTTGCGTACATATATATATAATATGCACAGAAAGCACTTGCCACGCCCAACACGCCTCCAGCAAGAAGGTCTGTAGGGTAATGAACGCCGAGATACATTCTTGAATACATCTGCATCGCCACCCAGAGGGCGAGAACACTTCCAAACACCTTGCTCCGGAAACGAAGAAGGAAGATCGTGAGCAAGCCAACGGTGTTTGCCGCATGACAGGAAGGCATTCCATATGCTCCTCCTCTGTAACCGTCAATAATATGCACCATCTCAGAGATTGGATTCTCTAAGTTCGAAGGTCGCATTCTCGCTGCCCATGGTCTTATGACAGAGGCTCCTATCTGGTCGGCAAAGACTGTTGTCAGCGCCACGGCAGCAACAAACAGCAACCCTTTCTTCCATCCCAAAGTTCTTAGAATGGCGTATGCGAGTGCGACATACATGGGAATCCATGCAAAACGGTGTGTCATAATGGGCATGAAGGCATCGAGGAAATCGGTGTAATGTGAGTTCACCCACAGCAAAATCTCTTCATCCATAGCATTTTTCTGTCTTTTTTTCGCTTAAAATCAAATTTTTCTGCAAAAGTAATAATTTTTTTTCAGATAATTGCCTAAATATGAAAAAAATGTACTAATTTTGCACACCGAAAAAAAGAAACACATCAAATGGGAAACAAAAAACGCACTACAGTAACCGCAGCATTGCCGTATGCAAACGGCGGAGTACACATAGGCCATCTTGCAGGAGTATACGTACCTGCTGATATCTATGTGAGATACCTCCGTCTGAAGAAGCAGGAGGTGATGTTCGTGTGCGGTTCCGATGAGCACGGGGTTCCCGTAACCATCCGAGCAAAAAAGGAAGGCATCTCTACTCAGGAGGTCGTTGACCGCTACCATAATATCATAAAGAAGTCGTTCGCCGACTTCGGCATCTCGTTCGATATCTACAGTCGCACAACATCTGCTATCCACCATCAGTTTGCAAGCGATTTCTTCCGTAAGCTTTACGACGATGGAAAGATGCAGGAGATTGTAGAGGAGCAGTTCTGCGATGAGGTAACAGGGGAGTTTCTCACCGACCGTAACATCGTTGGCACCTGTCCTCGATGTGGTGCTGAGGGTGCTTATGGCGACCAGTGTGAGAAATGTGGTGCTACACTCTCTCCAGACGAACTCATAAACCCTACCAATAAGAACAACCCTGGTCATGGACTTGTGAAGCGTCCAACAAAGAACTGGTATCTCCCTCTCGGCGACTATCAGGATTGGCTGAAGGAATGGATTCTTGAAGGTCATAAGGAATGGCGCTCAAATGTCTACGGACAGTGCAAGTCTTGGCTCGACCTTGACCTCCAGCCACGTGCCATGACACGCGACCTCGATTGGGGCATCCCTGTTCCTGTAGAGGGTGCAGAGGGTAAGGTGCTATACGTTTGGTTCGACGCTCCTATTGGCTATATCTCTAACACAAAAGAGCTCTGCGAGTCAAACCCAGAGCGTTGGGGAACATGGCAGAAATGGTGGCAGGACGAAGACACTCGTCTCGTTCATTTCATCGGTAAGGATAATATCGTTTTCCATTGCATCATCTTCCCTGTTATGATGAAGGCTCACGGTGGTTATATCCTTCCAGAGAATGTTCCTGCCAATGAGTTCCTGAACCTTGAGAACGATAAGATTTCCACTTCTCGCAACTGGGCTGTCTGGCTTCATGAATATCTTGAGGATATGCCTGGGAAGCAGGATGTTCTTCGTTATGTGCTCACAGCAAATGCTCCAGAGACGAAAGACAATAACTTCACATGGAAGGACTTCCAGGAGCGTAACAACTCTGAGCTCGTGGCAATATACGGAAACTTCGTAAACCGTGCACTCCAGCTCACAAAGAAATACTTTGGTGGCGTGGTTCCGGCTGTCGGAGAACTGCAAGAAGTCGACAAAGCTGCCATTGCTGAGTTCACCGATGTTAAGAAGAACGTTGAGAACCTTCTCGAGCAATATAAATTCCGTGAGGCACAGAAAGAGGCTATGAACCTCGCACGCATCGGAAACCGATATATCACCGAGTGTGAGCCTTGGAAGGTGGCAAAGACTGATATGGCTCGTGTAGAGACCATTCTCCATGTCTGTCTGCAGCTCACGGCAAACCTCGCCATTGCCTTCGAACCATTCCTACCATTCTCTTCTGCTCGTCTTCGCGAGATGCTCGCCATGGACTACTTTGAGTGGGATCAGCTTGGCTCTATGGACATTCTACCTGCAGGAAAGCAACTCGCAGAGCCTGCTCTTCTCTTTGAGAAGATAGAAGACGAGGTTATCAATGCTCAGCTCCAGAAGCTTGAGGACACAAAGAAGGCGAACGATGCGGCTTCGTTTGTTCCTGAGCCTGTAAAAGAGAACGTGGACTTTGAGACATTCGAGAAACTCGACATTCGTGTTGGTCGTGTCACTTCTTGCGAAAAGGTGAAGAAGTCAAAGAAACTACTGAAGTTCCACATCGACGACGGTACTCCTGAGGGACGCACAATCCTCTCTGGCATCGCTGCTTACTATGAAGACCCTTCCGTTCTCGTTGGAAAGGAAGTGCTCTTCGTCGCAAACTTCGCACCAAGAAAGATGATGGGTGAGGAGAGTCAGGGAATGATTCTCTCTGCGGTAAACTTCGATGGCACACTCTCTGTAACAACCACCTCTGCCGATGTAAAGCCAGGCTGTCAGGTGGGATAAATCGAGGGATTATTTCGTGATGGACATCGTTCCTCATGAAACGAAATCATTTGTTTCAGCTTTGTCTTATATAATTCATAACCAGCTCTGATAGTTCAATGGATAGAACAACTCTCTCCTAAAGAGTAGATCCGGGTTCGATTCCCGGTCGGAGTACAGAAGGCAGTATTTTTTACTGCCTTTTATCGTTTTTAAACCTTACTAAACCAACGGCTCAGCAATATTTCTCCCAACATCCGCATATAATCTCAACACACCATTTTTTTCTTATGTGTTTTAAAAGTTAGGCTCTGTTGTCGTTAAAAAATAATCAGACAACTAAGACAATGCAAGTTCAACATAGAACTGCAATGTATGTGCATTTTTTGGTGGCACACCAATATCAATACCACAGAAATTTACGGCGATGTGATGGAAATGAATTTGATGGTATTATCTATTTGGATGGCGCGGATGTAATATGTTGCGTAAAAAGCCAAAATACTACATTGATTTCATGAAAAAGACGACAAACAATGATTTTCTATTCTCATTAATTCAAAATATTGGCAAAATATTTGGTTGTTGCCGAAATTTTGTATATCTTTGTCCCCAATAAATGACATTTAAAGGGTCGGGGGAACCGAAGGGGGTGAAAAGACCATTGAGGAACTGAAGGGGGTTAAGAGCAGAGACAAAGCTTGCTTTGGCTATGCCTTGCAAGAAGGAGGAAGACCAAAGGTCAACAGAAACAACCTTAACCTTGACTTTCTATGGGGAATTACAGAACCTAATGAAGATTACGGATGACACTGATTTTACTGAATTTAAGAACACTCAGAAAAATCAGAATCATCCGTAATCCCATAAAAAGATTTTATTATTCCTTCGGTAGATAATCGAAGTCGTTGACAGTGCCAGTCTCTGAGGAGAAGCTGATGCCTACCTTGAAGAGCTTACGACTGTCAGTGGCATAAGGCAGAGCATAGCCCTTCTCTTCTATCTGCTTTAAGGCAACTTCTGCAGTGGCATTTAGCTTGAACTCAAAGATATAGACATATTCTGGACATTCAAGAACACAATCTATGCGCCCTTGGCTGGTTTCCTTTTCAACGTATGTGTTATATCTCCCAAGCATCTGCATGATGAGGTAGAACGTGTATTGGAA
>SAMEA3663036__coassemble_59_pt1 | contig 51228 bp, 42 predicted proteins | sample SAMEA3663036__metabat2_high_PE_014 | metagenome-assembled genome bin SAMEA3663036 (sample SAMEA3663036) | pig gut metagenome | biome: pig gut; feature: pig-associated habitat; material: faeces | place: France | collected 2012
GTAAAAATACGAAAGTAAAAATGGAGTAAATGAGAAGAAAAAAAGAGTCTTTCTCGTTAGATTCTCAAAAAATGCAATCGCATCATTTTTATAGGCAAAATATATGTGTATCATTCTGTATTACAACTCTTTATGCGATTTTTTTTAACAAAGAGAAGCGTTCTCTAATTTAACTTTTATAAACAAAATGATGTATGCTTATTATAGGCTATTTCGCCGTTATTTCGCCGTTATTTCGCCGTTATTTCGCCGTTATTGTTGCTTAATCAACAAATTATATATCGGAAAATTGTGGGAGGTTATCGTAAATATTCTGTTCATATAACGGTTTTCTTGAAAGCATTGTATTTGAGTATTGTACGGAATTTAAAATCAACATTCTCACCACTTCAGCGTGAACAGGTGACAGACTCCGTTCTTTTGTCCCCTGTTCATTTCTATTCATTGCGACCATAAAAAGCATCACCCTAATACCAATGAGAACCTGAGTCCGAGAGCCTCTGCAATACTGATAAATGTTGACAATTGCATATCTGTCTGTCCCTTTTCAAGAGCAGATATATACTCTCGCTTTTTACCAATTTGTTCAGCGAGGGCTTTTTGCGTAATATTTTGGCGTTTACGCTCGTCTTTTAGCAACTCAGCATAATACCAAGCCTTTGACTTAGCTTCAAACTCCTTGCGTTCAACACTGTTTTCCTCACCATATTGCTCGTTCAAGTAGCTGTCAAAAGACCTGAGATTATTCAATTTGTTCGTGTCTAATTTCTTCATATTTAATCCTCCGTATATCTTTTTATAATTTTCTCTGCTGTTTTTATTTCAGACTTATATTGTTTCGTGTTCTTTTTCAAAAATGAGTTTAACAATATGACAGTATTGCTTTCGATAAAACTTTCATTATCAACGGAAAAAATAATTGTACGATATTCGTCTGTGCTTATAGAAATACGCAATTCGTAGAAATCTGTATTCTCCAGATGTTTCACAAATTTCTTGTTAACGACTCTTTGTGTCCTAATAATATTCAGGGCATAATTGTATTTTTCTTTAATCCGAGATTCGAGATTATTGTAATACAACTCAAACTCTTCCGAAAATAGGATATTTCTTATTGCTTCCATGATACAAAAGTAATAAATATCTTACATGCAGAAAAATATAATGGCAATAATTTAAAGGTATTTAACTATTGCTGTCCGAATGAACCGGGGAAGGGTTAAGGGACAGGTCATTCTCTAATTATATTGGTAGAAGAAAGCAATCTCTAAGTGTGAGTATTGCCTGAGGACCCTCGTTAAAGAGGAGGTCGAGGATAGAGAGATTCGGCAGGAATCCAGTTCTTTGTTTGTATACCTGATAATACTCTTTTGGAAAGAAAGAAGGGTCGGCAGGAGCGTTCTTGGGGCGGATTGAATAGCGCCAGTCGTTCTTATTGATCTCAGAACCTTCAGAACCTTCAGAACTCTCTGTTCCCTCTGTTCTCTCAGGAGGCAGGAACTGCTCTGTAAATGCCATACGAACGTCAATGTCGAGCAGTTTACAGAGGAGTTCCGCTCCTGCGAGATTATAGTCAAGGAGGAACTTGTGGTGAACAGGCGATGACGGTCCTTCGTCAAAGAAGAACGGTCGCAGGGAATCCTCATAATACTCAAAGAAGGCAGATTCACCGTATGCTGTCTGCAATGCCTGCCAGTGCAGGTGCCTCCAGTTTCCGTGGTCAGAGATTAGAGTGTCACAGATAGGAGCCCCATTTCTATGGCTTACAGGCACTGTCAGTGGCAGCTGACCGTTTGCCGTTGCTATTACGCATCGGTTTCGGAAAGTCTGCTTCTGGAATGTCTCACAAGCCTCTATATATGTTTCCTTCCCTTGGTTCTGGAATAGTTTCGAGAACCATTGTATTGGTCCGAAATATGTTGTTGAGAGCAGCATATCGTGACAAGAAAAAAGAATTTGTGAAAGATGAATTATTTTATGTTGTCTACCCAAGTGAACAGGCGATTCCAGCGAATGCCGCTGAAGCCGTTTCTGTCAGGGTCTGACGACCACCAGATGAAGAGAGGCTTCCCCACGATATGGTCTTCAGGAACAAAGCCCCAATATCTGGAGTCAGCAGAGTTGTGACGGTTGTCGCCCATCATCCAGTAATAGTCCATTTTGAACGTATATGACTTTGCCTCCTTGCCGTTGATGAGAATCTTTCCCTCTGGTGTAATCTGAAGGTCGTTACCCTCGTAAGTGCGAATAGGGCGCTCGTAGACAGCGATATTCTCAAGTGTAAGGTCAATGGACTTTCCCTTTGCTGGAATCCATACCGGACCGTAATTATCTCGTGTCCAGCGAGTGCGTGCATTGAGCGGATAGAGGTCGCCAGTTGGTGCGTTTCTGTTCAGTTCTATTGATTTCACAACATCTGTGCGCTTCTTCAGCTCCTCAGCAGCATGCTTGGTGAGAGGGAGGCAGCCATACTGGTTTAGCTGAGTGATATCCTCCATAGAGATATTCAGTTCGTACATAAGTTCCACTGGCATCTGTGCCTTTAGCTTCACATTATATGTATACTGCACGTTCTCTGGTTCTTTGTTTGGTTTGTTGTCGAGATAGATAATTCGGTCGCGGATTTCAAGAGTCTGTCCAGGGAGTCCCACGCATCTCTTTACATAGTTCTCCCTGCGGTCAACCGGACGAGTGATGATATCGCCATAGGTGTTTGGATTCTGACTGATGTATTCCTTTCCTGCGTTGTAGTATGCTTCGAACAGTCTTCTCTGCTGGAGAATATCAAGGCTGTCGATATGCTTATCTGTCTGCACGATCTGCTGTCCGAAAGAGTATGCCATCTGGTAGAAGTCAGCAGCCTGCCAAGCAGGTTCTGAGACGAGTGTGTCTCCTGCCGGATAGTTAAACACCACGATATCGTTCAGTTCAATCTTTCCAAGACCTTTCACACGGCGGTAGTCCCACTGTGGCCATTCTATATACGACTTGCATCCGAACACCGGGAGTGTGTGTTGTGTGAGAGGCATTGTCAGTGGAGTCTGAGGAATTCGAGGTCCGTAGCTAACCTTAGAGACACAGAGATAATCGCCTGTGAGCAATGATTTCTCTAACGAGCTTGACGGAATCACGTAGTTCTGGAAGAAGAACAGGTTAATGAAATAGACTGCCACAAGTGCGAAGACAAGTGCGTCTACCCATGACATTATGAAGCGTGTAGGACCTTCTGCATCCTTCCACCACTGCCAGTTAATCTTCCGAGAGATATACGCATCGTATATAAACGGCAGTACAATCAGTCCGAGCCATGACTCCACCCATAAGAGGAAGAGGAGGTAGAGTGCGGTGACAACGGCAAATTTCGCCCATTGCACCTTCATATTCCTTTTTTGCTTTCTCATTTTTTTTGTTTTCTATTCCTCGTTTTTTTCTTTGGAGGAAAGAGTTGTGAATAGATGTCTAAAAAGTAAAGGCGTGAAGAATTAGAAATGGAACATATCATCTATGGTCAGCAAGCCATTGTGGGCAGCAGTATATTCAGCTGCAAGAACGGCTCCTAAGGCAAAGCCAACACGTGAGTGGGCATCGTGCGTGATGGTGATTTCGTCTGCCTCACTGCAGTATTTTATAGAGTGGATTCCTGGCACCTCTCCCTCACGAATGCTGTTGATGGTGAGCTTCTGCTTGTCGGTTCCCTCAGCAGGAGTCACAGAGCCGTCAGGGTTCTTCACCCATCCCACTTGCCAGTCGGTCTTTCTGTCGAGCTGCTCAACGATCTGCTCTGCGAGTGTGATGCCTGTTCCAGAAGGGTGGTCGAGCTTATGGATATGGTGTGTCTCTGTTTCTTCCACATCATACTGTGTGAAGCCGTTCATGATCTTTGCAAGGTATTTATTCACTGCAGAGAAAATTGCCACACCGATAGAGAAGTTTGATGCCCAGAAGAGGGTGTGCCCTTCTTCGTTGCAAGCACGTCTTACGTCCTCGCCATGGTCTTTCAGCCATCCTGTAGAGCCAGAAACGACCTTCACCCCTGCCTTCCAAGCACGCAAGTAGTTTCCGTATGCCACGTGAGGTGCAGTGAACTCTATAGCGACATCAGCGCTTGCGAAAGCCTCTGATTCAAAATCTTCCTGGTTGTCGATATCTATAATAGATACAATCTCATGTCCGCGGTCTTTAGCAATATTCTCGATCATATGACCCATTTTGCCGTAACCGATAAGTGCTATCTTCATTATTTTTTCTTGTTTGTGTATGTTATTTTTCTTTTCTTTCTTTTCTGTCTTCTCTCTCTTGTGAAGAAGAGAGGGAGGTTTAGAAACTCATGAGCCATGCACGTAGTTCCATCATCATCTCGTTGTGGAAGAAGAACGATGGTCGTATGCCCCAGCCGTGACCGCCAGTAGGGTAGACATGTAGTGATGCCGGAACATCATGGCGGTAGCATTCGAAATAATAGTTGAAGCCATTGGCTGCTGGCACTGCACGGTCGTCATCGGAAAGCGCAATCCATGCCCGAGGAGTTGTGCGTGTCACCTGCAAGTCGTTAGAATACAGCTTCTCGTCTTTTTTCCTTGCGTCTTTTCCGAGGAAATTGTCATGTGAGCCTTTATGTGTAAATCCAGGGTCCATCGTTATTACCGGATAGAAGAGAATCTGGAAGTTCGGCTTTGCATCTCCTGTGCTGTGAGTGGCAATAGTGCTGGCAAGGTGCCCTCCTGCTGACGAGCCCATTATTCCCACTTTCTCAACATCTATATTCCATGTCTTTGCATTCGCACGAACAAGGCGTATGGCAGCCTCTGCATCTTCTATAGGTACACGGTGGTCGCCATTAGGCATGCGGTAATGGAGCACGATGGCTGCTATTCCCATGTTGTTGAAGAACGGAGCCCAGTCAAAGCCTTCGTGGTTCATGGCGAGATGGCTGTATCCTCCTCCAGGGCATATCACCACAGCCTTTCCGTTTGCAAGCTGTTTCTGAGGAAGGAATACCTTCACCCATGCGGTGTCTTTTTTGTTTCCGTTACTGTGAGGGGCTTTTTTCTGCCAAAGGTTTATACGTGTTCCCTTATTCTCGTTTTTTGCTGCCACGGTGTTGGTAATTGTTCCAAGCATAAGAATGGCGAATAATAGTTTTTTTAGCATAAGTAAAAATAAAAATTGATTTATCTTGCAAAAATAATCAAAATATTTATAGTACAAGTAGATAACACCTGTTTTTTAGATTTTATTTAGATTAGACATCATTATTATTCAATGCTGCTTCTGCAGAATTTTTACTCTCCCATCGATAAAATTTGTGCACCTACTTATTCTCTCACTACCTGTATGGTTTGAAGGTAAAGCAAAAAAATCCCCTGGATTTCCTAACGCCTTTCCACGGAATTATGGAGGAAAGAAAGGAAATCCAAGGGATTGGGGAGTTTTCTGAGTGCTTTCAAGTGATGGAATTATTCACATGAGTATTCACCGTCCCAGCTATATGTGCCTGGTGCACTACCCTCATGGTTTATATTTGAACCTGCAAGCAAAGCCTGTGGCTTAACATTGTAAGCAGTCATCTCTGGTGTCTGATATTTCTTTTTTGTTTCCATTTGTCTTTATTGAATTAATGTTATTGTTGTGTAATGAGTTTGTTCGCAGGCGCTGCAAGAGCAAAGCCCTTGCACGCCCACAAACTGCTTTACCTTACGATGAATTTCTTTCCGTTCATGATGTACATTCCGCGTGGGAGGCTCTTTGCATTGCCAGAAACCTTCATACCGTTGATGGTGTAGATTTCTCGTGACTCAATGTCAGAAGACTCTAAAGACTCGATGCCTGTTGCCTCACCATCTTCAATGATGCGGATAGCCTTTGCAGAAGCAGAACCCTGACCAATTGAACCATCGTTGTGGAGCCAGAGGCAAGAGCGGAATGGTTTCAGAACATCTGCAAGTGGAGAGAACTTATTGTCCGCACCTACAGAGTAATATTCTGTCTTACCCTCACTATCCTTGCCATAAGCATTTGTTGTCACGAATGTTCCGCACATATTTCCGTCCATGTTTGGACTTGCTACGATTGTCTTGCCAGCGAGATCAATCTTTTTCCATGAAGTTTCGGTTTCCTGAATAATACATGGGTTACCTGCGCTTATATTGGTTACTTTATTGAAATAAGCAGTGTTAACATTATCGTAGTATGCGAAGGTCAGAATTGTTGCAGTTTCAGAAAGTTCTGATGCGCTAAATGCGAATGGGAGACAAACAGAGTTGTACTCGATAGTTGACACATCTGCAGCATTTGGCTGACGGTTGTAAGAGCCAGTAATAGCTTTGAACTCAACAGGTGTGTAGAACTCCTTCAAATCAGTAAGCTCGAAGTGTGGACATTCGTAAACATCCTGAGAACCGGCAGTGTACTTTACGAGGACATTCTTAGTCCTTCCTGCCCAAGTAGCAAGCTCGCTGCTTACAACAGCAATAGCGTTTGGAGTAGCTTCAAGAATTGTTTCCCAATCACCCACTGCCTTTGTTTCCTTTGTTGCAGTTCCAAGGTAAACGTCAATATTTCCTGATGTCTCGCTAAGTGTATATCCGTATTCAGAGAAGTTTTTAGCAGATACCTCTATATACTTATTTCCATTCTCGTCAGTACGAATCTCGTAGAGACCGAGGTCCTCTTCTGTCTCAGAACCATCTGCCTTATGATAGAGCCGTACAAACTGCATTTGAGTATTATTGTCAACAGGGAGACGGAAGGTGATAGGATTAGCGATCAGTGCGTTAGGAACAGGAAGTTCAACCTTCTTGTCATCAACCATAACAATTGCTGTCGGCTTTATATTGAAAGAAATCTTATCAACAACAGCATTACCACCCTCACTCTTTACAGAAGCTTGTTTGAAATCTATCTTCACAATCTGATTAATGTCAGACGCTACGATATTGTTCTTGCTATCTTCTGAAACGCCTTCTGTTTTGGCGGCTGCCATTTGAACAAGTTGTACAATGGTTTTGCCGGCTACATTTACATCTTCACCTCCAATATGTACAGTTTCTTTGGTCTCACTCGCGGCAGCATCCGTCATAGAGAGGCTCTCAGAAGCAGGAGTTGTGTCGAAATCTGTTACTGCAGAGTTGCTTGTAACGACTTGAGAAACTGCACTATTTGCTTGTTCTTGAGTTGGAGCTGTACTACCCTCTGAACCTTCTGAACTCTCAATCTTTACAGTAGATCCTGACAGTTCTGGCGTAGAAATTTCCACAGACTTAATCTTTTCTACAGTATAATTTGCACCGTCATTCTTTGTTGCAGAATATCCCTCAGCGCAGAACTTGTTAGGATCACTGCTGAATGTACCGCCATAAATATTTGTTGTACCGTAATCAGATATGATAGCCTTATCTGTTGCCTTTACAGTTGCACCAGTTATTGCCAATGTTACGTTTCCTAATGTGTTGTTTTGCGGATTTACCACACAGATTCCGTTATATCCCTCAAAAGTACCGCCAGATATCGATACATTAATATCTTTGAGTGTAGTATGCTGAGCAATAGCGATTGCTGCACCTGATGTTGTAGTGCCACTACCATTGGCAGCTGTAGAATATTCTGTAGCAGTTGATTTGAAAGAACCGCCAGAGATATTTAAGGTACCAGCACGCAACTCTATAGCAGAATTATATCCCTCAATCTGTCCACCATTAATGGTTAGTATACCATCCTGTGGGTGATAAATTCCAAGGTTGCTTTGATCTTTTGTTGCTGTTAGGGTTCCGCCATTAATTGTTATCTCTGTATTATGGCATGTTCCATTTCCAGAAATTGCATAATAAAGCCCTGTTAATTTACCTCCATTTACAGTCAGTTTTGCTGGCTCTGTAGCTGTTGTTGAGTTTCCGACAATGATAGCAGCATTTGCTTTTTCACCGCTATTAATTTCTCCATTTTGTCCTTCACTGCTATCCATAACAGTAAACGAAGCACCGTGATTAACAGTAATAAAACCAGATTTTACCTTTGATGCAGCGTAACTTAATTTATATCCATTAAGATCTAAAGTCATGCCATTGTTTGCTGAGCCAATAGTAAGTGTTGATGTATATGCTACATCTTTTAGCAATTGAAGTGTTTCACCTTCTGATGCTTCTGGAAAGGCTTCGCTAAATACAGTGTATTTGTAAGTGTCTCCAATTTTTGCTAAGAGATCACTTTCTTCACACACATAGTAGTATTTATTCTTGGAAGGGGCATAAGTCTTGCCCTCTTTTATATAATCTTGATTTACGGGTTTTGTAAATTTTCCGCTTTCGATAACAATTGAACCATTTTTTGAAGCATCATCAAAACCCTTTTCTGGGTCAGTCAAAATGGCCAATTCTCCTTGAATAAGATTCTTTTTGTTATTAATGTTTACCTTAGTGCCACCAGCATAGGAATTGTTGTTTATTACAGCAATAGCATAACCTGTGGTTGAATAACCATTAGTATTACCTGTATGAGTGGTTATAGCATTTTTGGCAGCATATACTTTTGCATTTTCGTTGATGTTTATAATACCAGACTTTGCCTCAATTGCTCCACTTTTAGATAAAGATGTTGAACCAACAGTTCCATTAATATTCAATGTACCATCTTGAGGATGATATATTGAGTAAGGAACTTCCTCAACTTTACTTCCTGTAGCATAAACAGTACCATTAATTGTTATAGTTGTCCCACCGTAACCAGATGAACCATTACCAGATATAGCTGCATTCTTACCTGCTGTTGTCACAGTACCATTTATTGTAACCGTTTCTTTAGTCTTATTTCCGAATACTGTGATGCCATAACAATAATCAGTATTGACCCTTACATTTTTCTCAATAGTCAAAGATACATTTCTTTGTTCTCCTGAATTATCACCTACACGGATAACAGATGAATTCTCATCAAATGTTGAATTCTCAGCCGCAGGTTTAGCTATAATATAACCTTTGGTTGTGCCAGACCTTTGGATTACCACATTACCTCCAGTAATATGCAAAGCTCTAGTATCTACAGCCTCAATATTGAAACTAACCAAATCCAGCGTCAGGCTTTTGTTGATTGTAACAGTTTTATCCAAAGTAACATTTGAAAGAAGTGACACGGTTGGGTTGTCCCCTGTAGCGGCATCAATAGCATCTTGGAGAGTCTCATATTGTGTATCTCCAACTTTCGCCACATAGGTTGTGGTGTCTTCGGACGTTCCTGTTTCTTCCGCCCATGCCAATACTCCGATGAGAGCGAGTAATGAAAGTAGAGTAAATAATTTCTTTCTCATAACTCTTAGAAATTAGGTTGCCATAGGGTCTCTCGGATTCTGGCTGATTAATGTATTAGGATTAACTGCGATAATAAAAAAAGACGTGGAGACTGTATCCGTTACTCGCTCCACAGCTTGAGGCCCTAGGAATTGCCCATTACAGTCAGAACGAGCAACCAAGACCCCCACGCCGATATGTTACGCAAAAGTCCCTTATTATATATATGTGAAGATAGACAAGGAGACAGTTGTTCCTTGACTAAAAGATATAATAAGGGTATGCGAAAATACATACCCATGGGCATCTACCGTTGCTATGCTCCTTGACTGTAATTTGAGAGTTTCCTAGGCTTCCAAGCTGTCAGAGAACAAAGCGTGTGATAAACGCCTATTCTTTATAAAGACCCTCACGGGCATTAACCGCAGTTAATACCCTCCCTTTTAGAAATAGCTGATGCTATTCTATCGGCATGAGGATGGTGCAAAATTACAAATTTCTCTGTAACAACAAAAGAAAATTAAGAAAAAAGTGCAGAAAAAATTAAATTTGCAGTGTGGAAACAGCAAAAAGGAGTGTTCCTGTGGTGTTTTCAATGGTGTTTGAATCGATTTTCTCAAAAAAAGAAAAGTGTTTCAAAGAAATAGAAAATAGGTTATTCCATTGTAGGGGGATAGAATGTTGAAGTCTTTGGACTCTTTAAAACTGTAAGAATTGTAAGCTTTTTCTGCGCAACCGATACATCCTACCTTTAAGGCGTAAGGAAGACTCTGTTTCACAAAAATTATCCACACCTCCTTACAATGGCTAAACCAAGGGAACCTTATCGTAGAATTTTAAGCATTTCATAAAAGGTAACCTGCAAGTCATGAATATCTAAACGGTATAAAATTATTTTGCTTACCTTTATATTATTTAACTGTAAGCGTCCAAAATTTGTTATTTTTATCAATTTCTTAAACATTTATTTACCTTTTGTTGCCCTACCGATGTCTTACCGATGTCTTATTGTTAGCTTATTGTTAGCTTACTGTTAGCTTACTGTTAGCTTAGGTCGTTAAAATTTTAGTGATTTATCAGTAAGTGATGAGTAAGGGGTTATCGTATTTTTATGCGTCTTTTTTCATCGGAACTTAGACGGGACTTAACCTGATTCTGTTTAATCGGTTTAGGTTCCGATGTTCATTTTATCCGCAGATGTTAGACAGATGTTATACAGAATATACTCATCTGTTTGAAATCTGTTTAGCATCTGTGGATTCTTAACAACAACCAAATAAACCTCAACCGTTGATTATAACGACAACAGAGGTGTTTTTTAACACGACAACAGAGACAACAAGAACAACATCCTTGCTATAAGCAAGTGCTCTGAGTAACCCGTGGGAGCTGCGATGCCCTAAAAGGTACTCCCACTCGGCAATAGAAAGTCAAGCTTTTCATTGCTCTCGCTTACTCGTACCTTTTTAGGGTGTCGCCTCCACGGTTTTTTCTGGGTAAGTGGCAATTGTCTGGAACTCATCGATAGCCACCAGGCAAGGCTTGTCAGCATTACTGAGAATTAAAACCTCACTTGCAAACCAATGCTTAACTCGCTGAATTGGGGTGCTTTGTCTTTCTTGAAGATAGACATTGGAGTGTAACGAAGGTACATTCCAACTTTATCTGTGAACATGTATTCTGCTTTGAAGGAAAGGAGATTGCTGCGGATGGGTAACTCGTTCATGTCTGTGATTGAAGTGCCGTCAGAAAGCGAATATTTTGTTTTATAGCTACAATTGTCTGTTACCTTAGAATTCCACACTATGCCTAAGCCAATGGAGTGATCTTTCGCCAAGCAATAATGCCCCATAAACGTAAGACTACTTGCCAAGGTTCTGAACGAAGACGAGCGTGAGCTGCTTCCATTTGGGTAAGGAGCCATGATGATCTTCCCGTCTGGAGCTGTTGTCATCATGTTTTCTTTGAAACAATACTGACTCAATACGATTCCCCAGTCAACAGACAGCCACCATTTATTAGAGCGAGGATAAACAGCTAAATGAAAAATGTCTAACCCACCCTCATATGATTTTAACCAGTTCTGTTTCATGACAGAAGGCTTGTTGAGCATGAGATTCCAACCGACATACATCTGCGCTCTTAGTGATAATGCAATTTCTGGTGTAGAATTTCTTCCTTCAAGAATGCTGAAATCCCATCCTAATCCCGAGCCTATGTTCTTAGATGTTTTGGTGACTTCTTCCTTTTCAGGATTCACAACAATAGTCTTGTTGAAGTAATAAAAAGGATTCTCTTTACTTCCTTCAATGTTTATATTCAAAGTGTCAGCTGTTGTTATTACTTTCACTTCTTTTGGTTGATGAACCACGAGCGTGTCGGTTTGTGCATTTGTGTTGGCTGCAAACATAGATACTGCCAATGTTGTAAGTATTGTTCTTTTCATGAGTAGGGTTTTATTTTTTGAATTTTCTTTGCAATGATTTAAGAGAGGTGTCACCTTCCATATAGATTACCATGACAGCATTTTGCTTTTTGTTTGTCATTCTTAAGTCTTTGAAAAACAAGAAACGATTGGTAGTGCCATCATACTTCAGTCGATACATTCCAGAGATAAGCCTACCGCCAACTTTTGTCAGTTCTTTATCTGCTGCTTTCGACTCATCTGCGGTAAATGCTGCAATAACTTCCTGCATTAAATTGTCGTCACCTTTAACCGTAAAACTATGATAATAGCTGAGTCCGTATTCTCGAAGTCGGTCTCCCATGATCTCTACGTCTGTCACAGCAGGATTCTTTTTGTAGTGACCGTCAAGGATTTTCCCTATACTTAGGTTTTTTTGTGCTGCTACTGTTAATTGGATCGCAAGCATCAGGAGTGATATAAAAATATAATGTTTCATATTCTATTCGTTAAAGAAATCGCTTAATTGACAATCAATAATGTCATCCTCGCTATTCATGTTCGTAATGTTTTCTTCTATCAGGTTCAGAACTTCTTGCTCGTTTGTGATTCGTTCACCTGCAACATAAGCCACACAAAAGTTCTTGTTATTGCCATTATGCGAGTTTTGGGGAAGACTTATATACGATTTAACAGACCATACAAGTGCAAGAACAACAACCACACTTGCTGCAACAGAAGCAATTCGTGTAAAGCCAGACGAACTCTTTGTATGTTTTGCTGCATTCTTGCGCACCTTTAGTAGTTCTGCTTCAATGTCAGGCATTCCGATTTTTGCGTCTTCTGCATAGGTGAATGCTTCCATGAGTTCTTGTTCCATGAGGTATTTATTCTCTTTCGCCATAATCATTCTTTTGTTTGATTAAACTTTTCACGCAGTTGACGAAGGGCTTTCGAAATATGTTTGTTAACCGCTTGAATACTTATGTTAAGCTCTTCGGCAACTTGCTTGTATGATTTCTTATCGTTATAACACATCTGTAGGATTCTTTGAGTTTGAGGGGTTAGCTCTGTTTCTACATAATGTAGAATATCCTTTAGTCGTTCTTCTTTGTTTTTGTCGGGTAGCATGAAGGTCTGATAATCGTGTAGCATCATCTTTCTCGCTTCATCTTCAACCTTCTTGCTTCTCAGTATGTCCAGTGCTTTATTGTGCACCATAGCCATCAAGTACCCAACATTTGCTCGATCACAATCTTTCGCTTCCAAAATTTTCACAAAGACTTCACTTACGATGTCTCTGCTCTCTTCTGAGTCATTCAGAAGTGAATAAGCATGACGATAAAGGGTCTGGTAAGACGAGCGAAACAACTCATCAAACTCTTCATCAGTCATTAGTCGTTTATGTCGAAGTATTGATATCATTATTTTAATTATGCACACCTACTTAGTCTGTTTGCTTATATAACGAAAAAGGAGGTAAATCAATTACCCCCTAATGTTATTTTTTTGAGTCTTTTTTATCTGCATTATTCTTGCTCCTTACCAATTGCCGTAAAAAGAAATTGCTTGTTGGAATAGGGAAGGGCATTCGCCTTGGACATGGTTTCCCTAATGCAGCAGGTATTGTGCAAGGAATTTATCGCTTATCTGGTATATGCCATCGTCAGAAGTTATGAAGTCACGGTCAAGCAAGGTTTTTAATGCTCCTTGAACAGTGCTTGCGCTTATGTTATACTTCCTCAAGAATGCCTGCGACATTATTGATGTTGTTTTGCCCTCATGAGCTATAGCCACGATCACCTGTTTTTGTTTAGAAGTCAGCTGGTATAATAATGCCTGATAGGCAAAGCGATGCTGAGAGATGATGTCGCACACAACACTGTCAATATCTTCTCTGAGAAAAGCCTTATTCGAAGACAATGAAGTGTAAAGCATGTTCATGACGTATTGTATATACCACGTCACGCCATCGTAGGCATCATATAGATAATCGAAAGCCTCTCGCGAAATCTCCTTACCTATTTTCAAGAGATGGCGGTTTGCAAACTCAAAATAGGCATTGCGGTCAATGGGGTCAAGTCCCATGATGGCTGAACTATTGTAGAAAGGTCGAGAGGGTGATGTGAACATCTGAGCCACCATGTGACGCTTAGAACCAGAGAAGACGAAATGCGCATTATGACAGTTCTGGATTCTCTTGCGCAAAGCCGCCTCCACGGTTTTTTCTGGGTAAGTGGCAATTGTCTGGAACTCATCGATAGCAACCAGGCAAGGCTTGTCAGCATTACTGAGATAGGAGAATATCTCGTCGAGAGTTATATCGGGAAGTGTTATGTCTCCAACCCCGACACTCCATTCTGGATTTCCGTTTATATCGAATGAAATTGTTGATTTTAGAGAGTTGAGCACATTGAGAAACCCCTCCCAAACCTTTCGCCCTTTTGGACACAGTTCTGTGAGAATAGCCTTTCCGAACTCATAGACAAATTCATTAAGGTTTTTTGTTTCATAAATGTCTATATAGATGCAGTGATAAGCCTCTTTTATCTCACGCTGGTGGAAACAGTTGAACACAAGTCCTGACTTCCCAAGGCGCCGAGGTGCCATGAGTGCTACATTGCATCCGTTTGTAAGATGCCTTGTAAGAAGGGCGGTCTCTTTCTCACGATCACAAAAATATTCTGGCGAGATATATCCTTCTATGATGAATGGATTCTTTGGCTGTCTCTGTCTAAGCATAATTATGAGTCTTTCGTTACGTTAAAACAATAATGCCACAAAGGTAGGTATTTTCTTTCGAAAATGCAAGTAAAGTGCCAAGGAACTGAGTTATTTAACAATTTTTTTTCATGCTGTTGTCAAGAGTGCAAAACATAAATTTTCTTATTTTTTGTAGTAAACAGGAGGAGGGAAACGTCTAAAAGGCATCACGATACAGTGACAATCATTGTAAAAAAAATTCTACACATCCACCTTTTCATAAAAATTAAAGAATGGAAAAAGTATTATACGTATTACTACCACAGTTTGCAGAGCACGAGATGCCATATCTCACACAGCCATTGCGCTCCGACTCGTTTGCGATGAAAGAGAATCCGAGATACGAGAACATGATTGTTGCAGAATCCTTAGAGCCTGTTGAGGCTATCAGCGGTTTCAGCATCATGCCCAACTATACCTTCGAAAACATTCCCGACGACTATGCAGCATTAGTGCTCATAGGAGGATATGGCTGGAAGAGCGAGGCAGCAGAACGTGTTGCTCCTCTCGTTGCCGATGCCATCGAGAAAGGTCGCATAGTTGGAGCTATCTGCAATGCCTCCTCCTGGATGGCGAGCAAAGGCTTCTTGAACAACGTTCGCCACACTGGTAATGGCATTGAGCAGCTTCAACAGTGGGGTGGGGAAGCATATACTAATTCCGCTGGTTATGTCAATGAGCAGGCTGTGAGCGACAAGAATATCGTCACTGCCAACGGTAGCGCCAGTCTTGAGTTTGCCTGCGAAATCCTCGCTTTGCTAAAAAATGATGAGCCTCAGGCAATAGAGATGTATAAGATGTTCTACAAGATGGGACTTGTGGAAATCTCAAAGATGATGTCTCAAGCAAAGCCTCGGTTCTCGTTCAATACCGTTGGACTTTTCACTACCGACAACACAAATATGGTGGCATTCTATCGCAACATCTTTGGTTTTAAAACCGAATGGAATGGTATGGACCCTAACGTTGAGATGACCCTTGGTGCATCGCGAATAATCATGTTCCCACGCAATGCTTTCGAGCAGATGACTTCTCAAGAGTATGCCTATCCTAAAGGCATCAATGGCACTATGGAACTCTCCTTTGATGTTCCCTCCTTTGCCGATGTTGACAAAGAATATGACCGTGCGGTGAGCATGGGCGCAAAGCCAATCTTCCCGCCAACCACAGAGCCTTGGGGGCAGCGCACCTGTTATGTGGCAGATCCAGAAGGCAATCTCATAGAGATTTCATCGTTTGTGGAGATATAATGTCATGTTGCAAAGGAAATACATCTTGCTTCTCGCCTTGATGTTTATGCTCCACATCATCTATCACGGGTGGAAGATATTGTTGCCTCCTTTTTTTATGTCTCACAACCGTTTGGCATGAAGATGGTTGGCATGGTGGGAATGTGCATCTTAACAGTCATCGTCTTTTTTGTCTCGCAGTAAAACAGCTGAAGAAGGGTTCTTTATTCGCTCTTTCACTTCAGCAGAATACTGCTCTGACACAAGCACTGTTTCATCACCATACTGCATGACAAGAGCAATGCCGCTGGTTCTATTCTCAATCTTTGCCACATGTCGCAGGTTGACGATATAGGCACGGTGGCATTGACCTTCTTGGTTGTTTTCCATCATGCGGGACAAGCGTATGGTGATGGATGCGAATGGGCATATCTCAAAACAATACCACAACCGATAAACCCTGTAGAGCGCCAGTCCCTGCTGTGTTATTTCTATTCCTTAACTATGTGAAATTATATATTTAAGGAACAGGAATAACTTATATCTATTCCTTAACTATAAAAAACATGTACTTAGGGAACTATAATAACGTATATGTGTTCCTTAAATATATAAAAATTAGAGTTAAGGAACTATAATAATCTTGGTTGCTTCCATTCTTTTCTATAAATTTGCAACAAAAAATAATGCTGCGATGAAAAACGATATAATAATAGGAAGAGAATACGAGCAGAAGTTGATACAAGACTGCTGCAATAGTGGTAAGGCAGAGCTTATCGCTATTTATGGAAGACGTCGCGTTGGAAAAACGTATCTTGTAAAGACAATGTTCAATGGAGACTTTGCATTCTCCTTTACAGGGCTATATGATGTGAGTCGCCAGATGATGCTTGAACAGTTCAGAAAAAAGCTTGAAAGTTATTCCAACAGGCAGATACCAAGGTTTAAGGATTGGTATGAAGCATTTGACATGCTTCGCGATTATCTCGAATCTCTCAATAGGGAGAACCTGATTGTTTTTCTTGATGAACTTCCATGGATGGATACCCGAAAGAGTAATTTCCTTCCTGCATTCAGTTTTTTCTGGAATGATTGGGCATCGACCGTAAAGAATATGAAAATAATTGTATGCGGTTCTGCAACGACATGGATGATGTCGAATGTCATTGGCGACAAAGGCGGTTTGTATGGTAGAGTAAGTCGTGCTATATACTTACCCCCTTTTTCCTTGCGAGAGTCAGAAGAATATCTGAAACGAGTGAAGGGAATGGATGTCAGCCATCGCCAGACAATGGAAATATATATGACTATGGGCGGCATTCCTTATTATTTGAATATGATGGAGAAAGGTGTGCCAATAGATAGTTGTATCGACCGACTTTTCTTTGCTCAGGGTGCACCTTTGCAAGGAGAATTTGATTTCCTTTTCCGCTCGCTATTCAGAGATTCAAAAATATATCGTATGGTGATAGAGACTTTGTCTTCAAAGATGAAAGGCATGACCCGTCAGGAGTTAATATCTACCATGAAAATTAAAGAGGGTGGGAAGTTGTCTGTTGTGCTTGAAAATCTGCTTGCATGTGACTTTATTCGTCGATACACCTCGATAGGTAAGAGTGAGCGTGATGCTATCTATCAGCTTACTGATTTGTTCTCACTATTCCATTTGCGTTTTGTTGACAAGAACAGTGGTCAGGACGAACATTTCTGGAGAAACAGCCGTGGGGACGGTAGCAGAAGGGCATGGGGTGGTTATGCTTTTGAGCAGGTGTGTCTGCATCATTTACCTCAAATAAAAAAGGTGCTGGGAATCTCTGGCATTTTGTGCAATGCGTATTCATGGATTTCCAAACCGTCCATTTCTGCTGACGGGGAACAGCGTAGAGGTGCTCAGATAGATTTGCTGATAGACCGTGCTGATAATGTGATAAATCTATGTGAAATGAAATATGCGTCTGAGGAATATACTATTGATGCAGACTATGAGAAGAAGCTAAGAGAACGTTCACGTTTGTTTAAGGAAGTCACCAAGACAAGGAAAAGCCTTCTTATTACCTTTATCACAATGTTTGGCATTTATCATAATGCCCACAGTGGAATGGTTCAGAATGAGGTGACAATGGATGATTTGTTCGTCTGACTCTATTTGTGGGTTTGTGGTGTCCCCAGATGAGGTTCTATGGGCACAAGCAGTAAAACCCTTGGTTAACAACGTTCTAAGGTGTAAAAAGCATTCCGAAGAAGAAAAAATAACAGAAAAATAGCAGTTTCTTGTAGTTTATTCATGCCTGCAGTCGTCTAACTAACGGAAAACAATAATTCAGCACACCTATCTCAAAAAGAGATCAGAAAAAATGACATAAAAAAAGAAACCAGAAAAATGAATAAAGACAGACTATTGGTGATTCTTATCATCGTGATGCTTATTGCAGGAATTGTATGCCTCGGCTTTTCAATGTTTGGAGAGAAACATGATGGCAATCATCCACTGCCAATTGCTTTGGCATGCATCTTTGTAGCAAACTCATTGATTATTGTGAGAAACAGGAAAAAAGAGAAGTGATAAGGCGCTTCCCGCAGGCTTTGCTGGTTGCTCCATAAAAATAAGAAGCCTTTTGTAACGGAAGGATCACAAATGCTGATTTAGATTGTGTGGACAATTATTCCACCTAACTTCAATATTCAAACAATTAAATTAAAGAAAGTATTATGATTGTAACAACAACTCCCACTATTGAGGGACATCCTATAAAGGAATACAAAGGTTTGGTGACAGGAGAAACCATCATCGGTGCAAACTTTGTGAAGGACTTCTTTGCTGGAATCCGCGATATTGTAGGCGGAAGAAGTAGTTCCTATGAGAGCGTATTGCGTGAAGCAAAAGATGTTGCACTCAAGGAGATGCAAGAGAGTGCCCAGTTGATGGGTGCTAATGCTGTTATTGGTGTAGACCTTGACTATGAGGCTCTTGGCGCAAACGGCTCCATGCTGATGGTTACGGCAAGTGGAACGGCAGTGATTGTCTAAGTGAAAAAGAACACTATGAAGTCAGAACGAATAACCCTCCGCCACTGGCAAGAAAAAGATGCTGAGGCTCTGTATCGATATGCCAGTGACTCGGAGGTGGGCCTGCGTGCTGGTTGGGCACCACATCAGTCAGAGGCGGAGAGTTTAGAGATCATACGAACAGTGTTCAACAACCCCACCACCTGGGCGATTGTATGGAATGAAACTGGAGAGGTGATAGGAGCCATGGGCTATGGACCTTCTTGCGACTGCTCCCTCCCTTCTCGCGATGGAGAACCCACCGTAGGCTATTGGGTAGGCAAGCCGTTTTGGGGAAAGGGGATATGCACGGAAGCTCTTGCCATGATGATAAACCATATCCGTGAGACAACAGAAATCCCATCACTTATCAGTGGGCATTTCACCGATAATCCCGCCTCTGGGCGCGTGATGGAGAAATGTGGATTCATACCTACTGGCGAAACTGCTTTCGACGATCACCTTTACCAAGGCTCCAGCAAGCCTATTAGGGTCTTGAGACTGTCTTTCTAATCATAATCACAACTACTTATGGAAATGGAACATCCATGTGCTCAGTGCAAGATGAGGCACAAATATGAAGAGAATCCCAAATCGCTGATTGCCCGCTTTTGGCACTGGCACACTCGCTTTTGTCCAGGCTGGAAGAGATACCTGCGAAGTCTCAGTGAGGAGGAAAGAGCAGAAATGTGTGAGAAATATAATCTTTATAGAAGATAGTGGTTTTTATTGTTTACAAAAAATATCAGTTGCAATTATTTTCTTGTAGATACCAAGAAATAGTCAACAGAGACAGAATATGAGATACCAAGAAGTGATTGACGGTATCAACGAGGTCATGAACCGCGAGATACCTTTTTTGCTCTCCTTGTCAGAAGAGCAGGTGAACGAGAAGAGAAACGGTCAGAATCGTACGGTGAAGATGCTTGTGGGGCACCTTGTTGACTCTGCCTCAAACAACCACCAACGTATGGTGCGCCTACAGTATGCCCCTCGTTGCGGACATTCCATGCCTAACACGGAGATGGGTATGCTCGTATTCCCTGATTACACCCAAGATAACGATCTTTGGATAGCCCTTCAAGACTATCAACACGAAGACTGGCAGACGTTAGTGATGCTCTTAAACCTTTATAACCGTCACATCTGTCATGTCATTCGCTCTGTAGATGAAACAAAACTTGAAAACTATTGGGTTGACTACGAAGGCTGTCGCGTTACGCTTGATGGAATGATACGTGGATATATCAATCATCTGAATCTTCACTTCGGGCATATTCATGAACTATTGTAAAAAAACAACTCTCTCGAGATATGGTAAGATTATTCTTGTTGACCGTTTTCCTTGCCTTTTCTTCACTGTCGATTAAGGCACAGAGCGTTTCCCCAAAAGCAGACACACCAGAATTGGAGTTCGTGATGCAGCTGAACGTAACCCTCGGAGAAGCATATACCGTAGGAGAGACGCAGGCGGGGAAACGCCATGTGATTCCCATCACGGGCGGAACCTTTGAAGGACCGCTCCTTCGTGGCAGTATCATCAATGGAGGTGCTGACTACCAACTCATAAGCACCGATGGGCATCGCACCACACTTGAAGCCGTTTATTCAATAAAAACCCATGACGGAGTCTATATCCATGTGCGAAACCAAGGGATAGTATATTCTGGAAAAGACTCCACAGGCAACGACACCTTCTATTTCAAGGCAGCACCAAAGTTTGAGGCTCCTTCCGATAGCAAATATGCCTGGCTGAACAACGCCATCTTTGTCTGTTCTCCCTCTTTTGGCACTCCAGGCACCATTACACTCGATGTCTGGATGGTTAAATGATGCTTGAAACGGTTTTGTGCATATTTTTTTATCGTAACCTTTGCAAGAGAGGTGTTTCAAATCTTAAAAAAACATAACAATTACCTTTATAATAATGTGGAGAAAAAACTTTTGAGTACTTTTGCCGCCCGAAAAGGTTTATGAAATGGAGAAGGCATGCAAATTCCCTCCGTTCACCATCATTTTGAAACAAGAAAATACAGAATAGAATATGCAAGAAAACTTAGTTATCGTGGAGAGCCCTGCCAAGGCGAAGACCATAGAGAAATTCCTTGGGAAAGAGTATAAGGTGATGTCTTCGTATGGTCACATTAGGGACTTGAAGAAAAAGGAGATCAGTATCGACCTCGACACCCTGGAACCAGAATACGAGATTCCAGAGGAGAAGCAGAAGCTCGTAAGCGAACTGAAGAGTCAGGCAAAGAAGGCAGACAAGATCTGGCTGGCATCCGATGAAGACCGCGAGGGAGAGGCAATCTCTTGGCACCTTTGTGAGGTTCTCGGTCTCGACGAGAAGAAGACTTCGCGAATCGTTTTCCATGAGATCACGAAGCCAGCAATCCTTGAAGCCATTCAGAACCCTCGCCATTTAGACATGAACCTTGTGGATGCTCAGCAGGCACGCCGTGTTCTCGACCGCCTTGTAGGCTTTAAGCTCTCTCCCGTGTTGTGGAGAAAGGTAAAGCCAGCCCTCTCTGCCGGTCGTGTGCAGTCGGTTGCCGTTCGCCTTATTGTAGAGCGAGAGCGAGAGATTCAATCGTTCAATTCAGAGCCTTACTACCGCATCAATGCCATCTTCACTGTTGTCGAGAACGGGCATCCGATAGAGATAAAGGCAGAGCTCGACAAGCGCTTCACGAAGCACAAGGATGCAGAAGATTTCTTAAATGCCTGCAAGGAAGCAGAATTCAAAGTCTCTGAAATCCAGCAGAAACCGCTTCACCGCACACCAGCACCTCCGTTCACCACCTCCACCCTCCAGCAGGAGGCAGCAAGGAAGTTAGGATTCACCGTTTCGCAGACCATGATGGTTGCACAACATCTCTATGAGAACGGTCTCATCACCTACATGCGTACCGATTCCGTGAACCTCTCCAAACTCTGCATAGGAGCAACAAAAGAAGAGATTCTCCGTGAATACAGTGCCGAATACAGCCATCCGAGAAATTTCCTCACCAAGTCGAAGGGTGCCCAGGAGGCTCATGAGGCTATCCGCCCAACCTATATGAATCAGACAAAGATTGACGGCACAGTTCAAGAGAAACGCCTCTATGACCTTATCTGGAAGCGTACGGTTGCCTCCCAGATGGCAGATGCAGAGATTGAGAAGACACAGATAAATATCTCTGTTGAGGGAACCCCCGAGATTTTCATTGCTCAGGGAGAGGTTGTTACGTTCGACGGCTTCTTGAAGGTATACACAGAAAGTCGTGACGACGAGCAGGATCAGGAGAACTACACCAGTCAGTTGCCGCAGCTCTCTGTTGGTCAGGTGCTTAACCGTAGAGAGATTACCTCTACCGAGCGTTTCTCTCAGTCGCCAGTGAGATATACCGAGGCTTCTCTCGTACATAAGCTTGAAGAATTGGGAATTGGTCGCCCATCAACCTACGCTCCAACCATCTCCACAATCCAGCAGCGTGAATACGTTCAGAAAGGCGATAAGAAGGGCGAGGAGCGCCAGTATGTCATAGACACTCTTCGCGGAAATGTTGTCTCCTCTCGCATCAAGAAAGAGATGGCAGGCTCCGACAAGGGAAAGCTTCTTCCAACCGACATCGGAATTGTTGTAAACGACTTCCTCATTCAGTATTTCCCTGGCATCATGGACTATAACTTCACTGCAAAGGTAGAAGAGAAATTCGATGAGATTGCAGATGGCAAGGAGAGCTGGATAAAGATGCTGAGGGGCTTCTACAAGGACTTTGAGCCGACAGTAGAGAAAACCATCAATGCACGCTCTGAGCATAAGGCTGGAGAAAGAGAGATCGGAAAAGATCCAAAGACAGGAAAGCCTGTTTATGTGAAGATTGGCAGATACGGTCCTGTGGTGCAGATAGGCTCTGCAGAAGACACTGAGAAGCCTCGCTTTGCTCAGATGCCTGCCGACAAATCTATGGAGACCATCACTCTTGACGAAGCCCTCTCGTTATTCTCCCTCCCTCGCAACCTCGGACTGTTCGAAGGCAATCTTGTGACCATTGGTGCTGGTCGCTTCGGTCCTTACATCCTCCACGACAACAAGTATGTCTCTATCCCGAAAGATTTAGACCCTCTCGTCATCGACCTTGAAGCAGCCATTCACCTTATTGAGGAGAAGAGGAGGCAGGAGGTTCAGCGACATATCAAGACCTTCGATGAAAACCCAAACATGCAGTTGCTTAACGGTCGCTACGGTCCTTATATCGCCTTCGAGGGAAAGAACTACCGCCTTCCAAAGGCTGTTCACGAGAAGGTTCAGGAGCTCACCTACGAAGAGTGCATGGAGATTGTGAACAATCCGGTCTCCACAAAGCGTACTGTAAAGAAGTAAAAAAAGAAACATTTTTTTGTTCATTAAACTATGAAACGTATCATTCTCATAGGATACATGGGAGCTGGGAAAACCACTATCGGCAAGGCTCTGTCGAAAAGGCTTGGACTGATGTTCTATGACCTTGACTGGTATATCGAGTCCAGAATGCACAAAACCATCGCACAGATCTTTGCTGACGATGGTGAGGAGGGATTTAGAGAGATGGAGTATAACATGCTTCACGAAGTTGCAGAGTTTGAAAACGTGATCGTTTCTTGCGGAGGGGGAACACCGTGTTTCTTCGACAATATGGACTATCTAAACGCGCAAGGAGAAACCATCTACCTTCAGGCAGCTCCAGAGGTTCTTGCTAAGCATCTGAAGATGGGAAAGGTTGTCAGACCGCTCATAGCAGGAAAGACCGACGAAGAGCTTCTGGCATACATCTCTGAGAGTCTTGAGAAGCGTGAACCGTATTATTCTCGTGCGAAGCATATTCTCAACGTAGACCTTCTGAACACTGCAGAAAAGATTGAAGAGAGTGTTGACGAGGTTTGCCGAATATTGAACATTTAATGTAGGTGAACAATCTCGATATTGTGTAAAATCAGAAAAACCGTTTTTGAAATGAAGATAACAGTTGTAAAGGTTGGCGGAGCGATTGTAGAAGACGAGGAGCAGCTAAAGCAACTCCTTGACGACTTCTCTGCAATAGAAGGTCCGAAGGTTCTTGTTCATGGAGGCGGAAGGCGTGCGACAAAGGTTGCATCACAGTTGGGCATTGAGAGTCAGATGGTTGGCGGAAGGAGAATCACTGACGCAGAGATGTTGAACGTGGTCACGATGGTCTACGGTGGCTTGGTGAACAAGCATCTCGTGGCAATGCTTCAGGCAAAGGGAGTGAATGCCGTTGGACTCACGGGTGCTGATATGAACATCATCCGCTCACACATTCGTCCGCTGAAGAAAATGGTTGTAGACGGGGAAGAGAAGATGGTTGACTTCGGCTTTGTGGGAGACGTAGACCGTGTCGACGGAAAGGCACTCGAGCTGCTCCTGAAGCAGGGCGTGGTGCCTGTCATTGCTCCTCTCACTCACGATGGCAACGGAAACATTCTGAACACAAATGCCGACACCATGGCGTCTGAAACGGCAAAGGCTCTCGCAGAGGGAAACAACGTTTCTCTCATCTTCTCATTCGAAAAGAAGGGAGTTCTTGAAAACCCTGACGACCCCTCCTCCCTCATTCCGCTCATCACACCAGCGCTTTTCGAAGACTACAAGCAGAAAGGTATCATCTCTGGCGGAATGATTCCGAAGATAGAGAATGCGTTAGCGGCTGTTGAGAAGGGTGTTGAGAAGGTTGTCATCACGCTCGCAACTGCCATTGATGGAAACTCTGGCACTGTCATAAAACTGCTCTGAGAAAACAACGTAAACGAAAAAAGAGATGGCGCAATCGACAGAATTTATCGCTTGTGCCCCAAAAAACGGAGTGCAAATCATCTGGCATCTGCCATAGGGAAACTGTAGCAGATGCCTGCATTTTTTTCCTGTTATAATATAAAGAATCATTCTCAATGGACTTCAAAACCGACATATTGCCTTTGAAAGACTGCATCTTTCGAACTGCCCTTCAGATCACAATGTGTCGGGAGGAAGCAGAAGACATTGTGCAGGAAACGCTCATAAAGCTCTGGAATCAACGAGAGAGACTCTCTGAGATTCTTTCTCTTGAGGCTTATGCCATTACCCTTGCACGCAACCATGCCCTCGACCTTCTCAAGAAGCACAGTAGCAATAATGTCGCTTTTGAAGAAAACACTTTCAGAAACCTGAAAAGCGAGAACCCCTACGACCGTATCTATGCAAAGGAGAGTGTGAAGCGCATTCACCGTATCATGGAGCTCTTGCCTGAAAAGCAACGCACGTGCATGTTCCTCCGTGATTTTGAAGAAAAGAACTACAAAGAGATAGCTGAAATAATGTCTATCAGTGAAGACCAGGTGAAGATAAATATCTATCGTGCCAGACAGTTCGTGAAGAAAAACATGAACATCTAAACGAAAGAAAGAAAACGTTTCAATAGACACCTCTGCTGATTTTGAAATCTTGTTGCTTTTTAAACAGAAAAACCTTGTCGCTATTGACCCCATAAAAAAACATGATGAAGTAGGGAAGGAATAGAAAAAATCCGAAAACGTTAAAAGTTCCCCCTTTTCTGTATTTTTTTCTTCTTCTTCTGTAACTTTCCCCGAACACAGTCGTCATTACTTTAGATACATAACAAGATTCAAGTACTTAGCAAAATTTGAGAACCCATGCGAGACTACAAATACATAGAGCAGCTCCTTGAGAGATACTGGGAATGCCAGACAACTCTTGAAGAAGAGAGCATCCTCCGCACCTTCTTTGCGCAGGACGAGATTCCTATGCATTTGCTGCCATACCGCCAGCTCTTCATCGCTCAGAAGGAGGAAAAGGAAACGGTTCTCGGTAAGGACTTTGAAGACCGTATCATGGCAATTATCGATAAAGAAGAGCCAGTGAAGGCGCGCATCATACCGTTCTCAATGCGCATGAGACCGTTCTACAGGGCTGCAGCAGCAGTAGCGATCCTCATCACCCTCGGCACAGCAGCAGAGAAGGCTCTTGAACCTTCCGATGCCCCTTACCCTTCTCAAGTAGCCTTTGAGGAGATAAAGAAAGAGGGACCGTCGGTAGCTATCAATGATAGTGTTCGCAAGGACAGTTCAGCGATAAGGCAACAAGATATGCCTGCCATCATTAAGTAGACAATGTTTTTCTAAGCCTTTTTACTTAAATAATCATTATTAAATCACTCCAGATACACCCCCATACTCATGTGCATTCTTTCAAATAGCACAAAACCTACAATTCCATTGGTCATGCTGAGAAGCATTGCCGTATTTCCTAAAATTCATCCATATCATTACATGCAAAATAGCGGGAAGATACTTGCGTATCAACCCGCTAATTTTGTTTCATATTCCACTTTCGAAGAACGAGCTACTGCTGGAACATCGCAAGAGCTTTGTTCTCTGCCGCTTCCATAATCTCGCGCTCTCCTGGACCCTTGTCGTTTATTCCGCAGAGATGGAGAATGCCGTGAATGATAACACGCATAAGCTCCTCTTCGTAAGCCTTCCCAAACTGCTCCGCATTCGTGCGCACCGTGTCGAGAGAGATCACGAGGTCGCCGTTGATGGTGTCACCCTCATCGTAGTCGAAGGTGATGATATCGGTGTAGTAGTCGTGCTGGAGGTATTCACGGTTTACTTCAAGGATTTTTTCGTCGTCGCAGAAGAGATAACCCACCTCCCCGACCTTCCTGCCATAAGAAGCAGCCACGGCACGAATCCATTTTGTGACCTCACGCTTTTTGATGCTCGGCATTTTAACGTTTTCTGATGAATATGTAATCATGTTTACTATTGCTTTTTATTAAAGGGCGAAATTTCGAGATTTCTTGGCACAACCGAGAAATTCTGAGATTTCTTACGACTTTTTCTTAGGGAGAAATTCTGAGATGTCACGTCCAAAGTGTTCCAGAGTGCGAAGCATACTGCTCGACAATGCCGACAGCTCTGGTTTTGAGAAGAACAGAACAGTCTCGAGACCATTGCCGAGGAGCTTGTTGAACTCTGCCTGAGAGCGCTCGTATTCATAGTCTTGCACAGTGCGCACACCTTTCACAATCGCATTGGCATTGTGCCTTTTGGCAAAGTCGGCAGCAAGGTCAGAGAAAGCTTCCACAACGACTCTTTCGTCGTCTTCATAGACTTTCTCAATAGCTGCCACACGCGAAGCGAGGTCGGTGCATGCTCCTTTGTCGATGTTGTATCCAACCCCTATCACCACCCGATCAAAGATTGCCAATGCTCGTTCAACGATATCAGCATGACCAATGGTGAAGGGATTGAAAGACCCAGTGAAAATTGCTGTTTTCATAAAGAGGGTAGGGGTGAATGAAAGAGGTTTCTGGTAATGGGCAGGGGGTGGATGAAAGAACGAAGGCACTGTTCACAATTCACGATTAAAAGGAACGACGGCACTGCCCACGTTTCACTACTGAAAGAGCGACGGCTCATCTCCCGAAAGGGCATACATATTCCTGCCGAGATGGCGATATGCCAGTTCTGTGAGCACACGCCCACGAGGTGTTCGCTTCATGAACCCCTCCATAATGAGATAAGGCTCGTAGACCTCCTCCACGGTTCCTGCATCTTCTCCGATGGCGGTGGCGATGGTAGAGATACCCACGGGTCCGCCCTGAAACTTATCAATGATGACAGAAAGAATTTTGTTGTCTATCTCGTCAAGTCCAAAAGAGTCGATGTTCAAAGCAGATAGCGCCATCTCAGCAATAGCCGTGTCGATAGCACCATTTCCCCTTACCTGAGCAAAGTCACGAACACGGCGGAGCAAAGCGTTTGCAATTCGTGGCGTTCCGCGTGAGCGACGAGAAATCTCCATGGCGGCCTTGTCGGAGATGGGCACTTGCAGAATACCTGCTGATCGGCGTATGATCTTCATGAGCGTAGCCGGGTCATAGTATTCAAGGTGCATGTTTATTCCGAAGCGAGCGCGCAGAGGAGCCGTTAAGAGTCCAGAACGTGTTGTTGCCCCAACGAGCGTGAAGGGGTTCAGGTCTATCTGAATGGAGCGAGCCGACGGACCTTTATCGATCATGATGTCGATGCGGTAGTCTTCCATGGCAGAGTAGAGATACTCCTCAACAATCGGACTAAGACGATGTATTTCATCTATGAACAGCACATCGTTAGGCTCTAAGGAGGTGAGGATTCCTGCAAGGTCGCCTGGCTTGTCGAGCACCGGACCAGACGTTATCTTAAACCCCACGCCCAACTCGTTGGCAATGATGTTTGAAAGAGTTGTCTTTCCCAGTCCGGGAGGTCCATGCAACAAGGTGTGGTCGAGCGGCTCACCACGATATTTTGCGGCTTCCACGAAGATGCTGAGGTTCTCAACCACCTTCGGCTGACCAGTGAAATCTCCGAACGACAACGGGCGCAGAGCGTTCTCGAAATCCTTCTCTGTTGTGCGCTGTCCAGATTTATGTATATCAAATTCTTCACTCATTTTCTTTGATTGTCTCTTGTGTGACATGTGATTATGTCGGCAAAGTTACAAAATAATTCTGAATAACCCCATTAAAAGAGCGACATTTTTCTCTCTGAAGGGCGTAATTTCTGTTTGTTGCCATGCAAAAGGACGTGATTCTCAGTAAATAATTTGGAAATATCGTGTTTTATGTGTAATTTTGCCAAGCAAAAGAAACCCGAAAGAAATATGTATACCAAGCCATCAGAAGCCACCCTACGCTTCATTTCAGACCACCGAACAGAAAACGTTAAGGACCTCGCCTTGAAATATGCGAAGAACCCCGACATAGACCTTCTGTATGCCCTTCAGCAGATAGACGGCTGGCAGCGAGCGAAGGAGAAACTGCCGCTATGGTCAGAAAATCACGATATTATCTACCCTAAGCACATCTCTATGGAGCAATGCTCGAGTGAGAAAACGGCAGACTATAAGCGTGAGATTGTAACGGCAGAGCAGATGGCACACCCCTCTTCTTCCGCTTCCCGAAAGCTTCTTGATTTAACGGGCGGCTTTGGTGTTGACCTTTCGTATATGAGCACCGTTTTCTCCCGAGCCGTATATGTGGAGCAGCAGGAATATCTCTGTGAGGTTGCAGAACATAATTTCAAGGTTCTTGGCTTAGAGCATATAGAGGTTGTGAACTCTACGGCAGAAGAGTTTTTAGAGAAGAGCAAGGAGCGCTTTGACGTTATCTACCTCGACCCTGCTCGTCGCGATAGCAATGGAAAGAAGACATACGCCATTGCTGATTGCACTCCAGATGTTGTGAAGCTCATGCCGTTGTTAAAAGCGCATGGAGACAGGATAATTGTGAAGCTCTCACCAATGTTCGACCACCGTGAGTTCAAAAGATATTTCGAAGGAATCTCACGCATTCATATTCTCTCCGTAAAGAACGAATGCAAGGAGACTCTTCTCGAGATAGACCATGAGAACCCCTTAGGGAAGGTTGTCTGTGTGAACGACAATGACGTTTTCGAAACCACAATGGAGTCAGACGCCACGCTCCCAATGTTTCGAGAGCCAGAGATTGGCGAGAAACTCTTTGTGCCAAATGCCTCCATCATGAAGGCTGGTTGCTTTGCAGAACTCTGTAAGGCCTTCAACCTCGTTCCGATCGGGAAGAACAGTAACCTCTTCCTTTCTGATAGACAATCACACTCCCATTTCCCTGGAAGGGTCTTTCAGATAAAAGCTGTCTGTTCTCTGAACAAAAAGGAGTTGAAAGAAACCTTCAAAGACGTCAGACAAGCGAACATTGCCGTCAGGAATTTCCCTCTCTCTGCCGATGAAGTGCGTAAGCGGCTAAGGACTGTTCTCGGTCTTCGTGATGGCGGAGAGACCTACATTTTCTGCACCACGTCTGGGAAGAACCATATTGTTCTCAGGACAGAAAAGGATTAAAAAAAGGTAAAAAAACAGTTCCTTCTCTCACGTAATGATATTTTTTTTCTAACTTTGTAGGTCAATACATTATTAAAAATAAGAATAGATGGCAAAAATTGAAATCAGGAAGGTCACCACGAAAAAAGACCTAAAGACATTTATCGACTTTCACTACGACCTCTACGCAGAATCAGCATACGATGTTCCAGCACTTTTTGCAGACGAGATGAACACGCTCTCTAAGGACAAGAATGCTGCATTTGAATTTTGCGATGCGGAATATTTTCTTGCTTATAAAGACAACACGCTCGCAGGAAGAGTGGCTGCCATCATAAACAACCGTGCCAACAGTCGTTGGAATCAGAAGAACGTTCGCTTTGGATGGATAGACTTCATAAACGATATTGAAGTGCTGAAGGCTCTCATGGATGCCGTAGAGGCGTTTGGCAAGCAGCACGGCATGACACATGTTGTTGGACCACTTGGCTTCACCGATATGGACCCAGAGGGCATGCTCACCTTTGGCTTCGACCGCCTTGGCACCATGCCAACGATCTACAACTACGACTATTACCCACAGCTTTTCGAACAGTTAGGCGGCTACGACGTAGACAACCGCTACAATGAATATCTTGTGCAAATCCCAGATGCTATTCCCGAGAAGTTCAAGAAGGTTAGCGAGATGATCATGAAGAGATACAACCTCCATATTCGGAAGATAAAAAGAAGTGAGGTGTTCGGAAAAGAGCAGATGGGACAGAAGCTCTTTGAAATCATCAACGCAACATATAAAGACCTTTACGGATATAGCGAGATGACAGAGCGGCAGATTCACCAGACGGTGAAGATGTTCGCACCGGTGCTCGACATGGAACTGATGACGTTCATAGAAGATTGGAACACTCCAGAGCATAAGGTGATTGGAGCTGGAATAAGCATCTCTTCTCTTTCTCACGCCTTGAGAAAATGTCACCGGGGACGATTGTTCCCTTGTGGCTGGTGGCATGTGCTCCGGGCGTTGAAATTCCATAAGTCAGAGGGCATCGACCTCCTCCTCATTGGCATTCTTCCAGAATATCGCACGAAAGGTGCTAATGCGCTCCTTTTCTACGACCTCATTCCTTACTATCAGAAATACCGCTATAAATGGGCAGAGACGCAGGTGGAAATGGCAGACAACAAAGCCGTTCAAGGTCAGTGGGATGCCTTTGAGCACGAAAACCACAAACACCGAGTGTGCTGGAAGAAAGCTCTTTAGCCTCTGACTTCCCTCAGAATAGAAACTCCCAATCCTCATAATAACCTAACTTCATGACAGACGAACTTAACATACAAGACCAGCCGCAGGTAGAATATACCGACGACAATATCAGAAAACTCTCTGACGTAGAACACATACGAACCCGACCAGGCATGTATATCGGGCGATTAGGCGATGGAACACATGCCGAGGACGGTATCTATGTGCTTCTTAAGGAAGCCATCGACAACAGTATCGATGAATTTAGAATGAACGCAGGAAAGCGCATAGAGGTGGACGTCTTCGGGAAAGACTCGCCCATCACGCTCCTTGGCGAAGGAAAGCCTTCTGAAACTCAGGGGGCGATAGCCATTCGCGACTATGGTCGTGGCATTCCGCAGGGAAAGATGATCGAGGCGGTCTCACAGTTGAACACTGGCGGAAAATACGACTCTAAGGCTTTCAAGAAATCTGTCGGAATGAATGGTGTTGGTGTGAAGGCAGTCAATTTCCTCTCAACACGCTTTGAGGTGCGCTCTTTTCGTGATGGCATCATGCGCAGGGCGTATTTTGAACGAGGCATTCTAAAGGAAGACGAGACGCTCCCAACAGAAGAGGAGAACGGAACGTTTATCTTCTTTGAACCAGACAATACACTCTTCACGAACTATCGTTTCCAAGACGATATCGTGGCAGAGATGCTGAGGAACTACACCTACCTAAACTCTGGACTCATCGTCATGCACAACGGCAGGAGGATAGCATCGAGAAACGGTCTGCAGGACCTTCTGAAAGACAATATGTCTTCTGCTCCTCTCTACCCTATCGTGCACATCAAGGGAGAGGATATCGAGATTGCGTTTACTCATGCCAACCAATATGGTGAGGAGTATCACTCCTTTGTCAACGGTCAGCACACCACGCAGGGCGGAACCCACCAGTCGGCTTTCAAGGAGCATATCGCCAAGACTCTAAAAGACTATTTCCAGAAATCTTTCGAGTTCACCGATATTCGTAACGGCATTGTTGCTGCCATCGCAGTGAATGTTGAAGAACCGATGTTTGAGTCTCAGACGAAGATAAAGCTTGGCTCTCTGCAGATGTCGCCAGAGGGTGTCAGCATAAACAAATATGTTGGTGACTTCATACACACCGAGGTTGACAACTACCTGCATCGGAACACAGATGTTGCAGACATTATTCTCGAGAAGATAACCTCCTCAGAGAAAGAGCGAAAAGCCATGGCGGGAATCACAAAGCTTGCTCGCGAGAGGGCAAAGAAAGCAAACCTCCATAACCCGAAGCTTCGCGACTGCCGTGTGCACTATTCTGACTTTAAGAATCCGCTGAAGGAAGACTCTTCTATCTTTATCACCGAGGGCGACTCTGCCTCTGGCTCTATCACAAAGTCTCGTAACGTGAACACGCAGGCGGTCTTCTCTCTGCGTGGAAAACCATTGAACTCCTTTGGTCTTACAAAGAAGGTTGTCTACGAGAACGAGGAGTTCAACCTCCTTCAGGCTGCTCTTGACATAGAAGATGGTCTTGACACTCTGCGATACAACAAGGTCATTGTGGCAACAGATGCAGATGTTGACGGTATGCATATCCGCCTGCTGATAATAACGTTCTTCCTGCAGTTTTTCCCAGAGCTGGTGAGAAAGGGGCATGTCTACGTTCTTCAAACTCCTCTCTTTCGTGTGAGAAACAAGCGCACGAAGATAAAGAACAAGGAGATTGTTCGACAGGAAGATGAAAAGCAGAAAACGAGAAACGAAAAGCAGAAGGATTATATCACTCGATACTGCTATAGCGACGAGGAAAGGGTTAAGGCAATCGCAGAACTTGGTCCCGACCCGGAGATTACGCGTTTCAAAGGTCTTGGAGAGATAAACCCTGACGAATTTGCTGGTTTCATTGGTCCAGACATTCGTCTTGAGCAGGTCACTCTCCGTCAGGAAGACCAGGTGCAGCGGCTCCTGGAATACTACATGGGTAAGAACACCACGGAGCGCCAGAACTTCATCATCAACAACCTCGTTATCGAAGAAGATATTCCAGAGGAGGAATACGAATAACAAAATAGGTGAGACGAACGGTTTTTTATATACTTCTCTATTGATTGATTCCAATTATTAAAGGATTGATTCCAATTATTAAAAGGATTGATTGATTCCAATTAATAAAGATAGGTGTGCAAAAAAATATTTTCGTCTTTAATTGAACTTTAAGAAATATAGAATGAGAAAGATACTGTTTATAGTGTTGTGGGCAGTAAGCATGGTGAGCGTAGGTCAGATACGTCTCAATCTCGGCTCCGACTCCCCACTCCGAAAGCTGCAGATAGCAGAACTGGCAATAGAGAACCTCTATGTCGATTCTGTTAGTGGCGAAAAAATTGTGGAAGATGCCATCCGTGGCATGCTCTCGAAGCTCGACCCTCACTCCAGCTATGCCACTCCCAAGGAGACAAAAGAGCTTACAGAACCTTTGGAAGGAACCTTTGAGGGAATCGGCGTACAGTTCAATATCGTTGAAGACACACTCCTCGTAATCCAAACCATCAATGGCGGCCCATCCTCACGTGTTGGAATCCTCGCTGGCGACCGAATTATTGCCGTCAACGATACTGCCATTGCCGGAGTGAAGATGTCTCGCACAGACATCATGAAACGTCTCCGAGGAAAGAAGGGTACAAAGGTTGACGTTACAGTGAAGCGACCAGGAGAGAAAAGTCCACTAGTTTTTCGTATCACTCGCGACAAGATTCCTGTTAATAGCCTTGATGCCGCTTATCTCGTAGAGCCAGGAATAGGATATATCCGTCTGAGAAACTTCAGTGCAACAACACATCAGGAGGTGGCAGAGGCCATCGACTCCCTAAAGACGAGAAATGCAGAACTCTCGCAAAAAAGTGCCTTCAGCCTTATTCTTGACCTTCAAGACAACGGGGGAGGTTACCTCTCTGCAGCAGAAAAGGTGGCAAATGAGTTCCTTGACAGCAACGACCTTATTGTATACACAACAGGGCGTGCCGTTCCTCGCCATGAGTCAAGGGCTAACGGCAAGGGACGTATGAAGAACGGTAAGATTGTTGTGTTGGTGAACGAATACTCTGCATCTGCTGCCGAGATTCTTTCTGGTGCTATACAAGATCAGGATAGAGGCGTCATCGTAGGCAGAAGGACTTTCGGAAAAGGCTTGGTACAACGTCCTATAGACCTTCCCGACGGTTCTATGATTCGCCTTACAGTAGCACATTACTATACCCCTACTGGTCGCTGTATCCAGAAGCCATTCAAACCAGGCGATAAGCACGACTACGATATGGATATCAACGAACGTCTTAAGAAAGGCGAGTTGACTTGTCGTGACTCAATACATTTCGCTGACTCTCTGAAGTTTGAGACTCTTCGTGAGCATCGCACTGTCTATGGCGGTGGCGGCATCATGCCTGATGTCTTTGTCCCTCTCGACACTCTTCAATACACTCGCTATCACTCAAAGTTAGTGGCAAAGGGAATCATCGTCACTAAGGTGCTGAAATATTTCGACAAGAACCGAAAGCGTCTTTCTAAATATCCTTCCGCCTCGGCTTTTAAAGAGCAGTATGATGTTCCTCAGGAACTTATAGACGATATCCTTGCGGAAGGAGAGAAGGAAGGCATAACACCAAAAGACGAGGAAGAGAAGCAACGTGCCTTGCCAGAGATGAAGCGACAGATAAAGGCGCTCATTGCTCGAGATGTCTTCAACCAGTCGGCTTACTTTGAGGTGATGAACGATTCCAACAGAATCTTCCAAGAGGGATTGAGGGTCATAAAGCAGAACAACTAATGCTGGCAAAAAGCCTTGGCATGGTGGAAAAAATGGGACTCTATGAGAAATTTCCTGATTATTGCTCTCACCCTCGCTTTCACAGAATGCTTTGCCTCAGAGACAGAGGTTGGCAACTCTTGCTCGGAGAGTCTAATTGCTGATTCTCGTTCGGAAAACATCATAGAACCTTTTGCCTCAGAAACAGAGGTTAGCAATGGTTCTCGTGATGGTGGTGAAGTGGAGAATTATGTTCGCTTTGCTCCCTATGCCGTTATTGCAGGCATGAAGTTGGCAGGCATCGAGAGCAGGTCAAGCAATTCTGAATTTCTTGCTTCCTTTGCGTTGTCGAATATCTTTATGGCAGGAACGGTGGAGGCGTTGAAGAAATCGGTAGAGGAAAGCCGACCAGACAAGTCTGATAATAATGCCTTCCCATCTGGACACACCGCTATTGCCTTCACAGCAGCCACAATCCTTCATAAGGAGTTTGGAGAAACGGCTTCGCCATGGCTGTCGCTTGGTGGATATGGAATAGCAACCACAACAGGCGTCTTGCGTGCGACGCATTCAAGGCATTGGGCAGGAGATATTCTCGCGGGAGCAGGAATTGGAGTGCTCTCTGCCGAGCTTGGCTATTGTCTTTCTGACTTACTCTTTCACAAGAAGAAGAGGCTCAGAAAAGCCTTCGTTCATAACACAGACGAGGGAAAGCCGTCTTTCGTGGAAGTGCATATGGGTGGAGGACTGCATTCCTCGCAGCTTTCTCTCTCCAATTCTGAGGGCGAGAAGAGTGTGGAACTCTGCACAAGTACTGTGGGAGGCGTTGAGGGTGCCTTGTTTTTTAATAGGTATATCGGCTTTGGAGCCATGTGCCGCTATTCGGTCACTCCAATAAGGGAATTGTCTGAGGGCTTTGTCTCTAATCTGCAGGAAGTCTCTCTCGATGCTGGTGTTTATTCCATGTTTTCCATCTCAGAGAAATGGTGCTTTGGGGGAAAAGCGCTTGTGGGAACATGGCTAAAAGGGAACTGTTCACTTGATCTCGTTCTTGGAGTAAATCTCGGCTGGAGATACAGCAGCAGATATACCCTTAAGCTATTTGCTGACTTCGATTCTTCCAAACGAAAGATTTCGTTTCAGGAAGAACAGTCAGGGAATTCTTTTTCGGCTTTGAAACGGCTGAGCACCATAACCCTTGGCAGTTCGTTTGCCATCGGGTTTTAACATTCTTAGAAAAAACAATAATAATAATTATGCACACCTACTTTAAGAAAACATTTTTACTATTCAGTATTCTATTGACAACAATGTCAAGAGAGACAAAGGCAGATGAAGGAATGTGGACAATCGCTAACCTTCCGCAAGCTGTCTATGAGAAAATGGTGGAGGAGGGATATCACCTTCCTTACAACAGTCTTTACAACGACAAGAGTGCCATATCAAAGGCGGTGGTGAACTTCGGCGGCTATTGCTCTGGAGTGGTTGTCTCTGCCGATGGTCTCGTCTTTACAAACCATCACTGTGGCTTTGAAGCCATTCGCTCTCATTCCACTACCGAGCACGACTATATGCTCAATGGCTTTGTATCAAAGAGTTACGAAGAGGAACTGCCAAACGAGAATCTCTTCGTGTCTTTTATGGTTTCACAGCGAGACTATACCACAGAGGTGCTGAAGAACGGAATACGCACGCTAAGCATGGAAAAGCAATCGGTGTTGCTCGACTCTTTGGAGAACGTAGAGCAGGAGAGGGTTATGAAAGAAGACTCTACACTGCGTGTTGAGCTGAAGCCGTACTACGAAGGAAACAAGTATTATCTCACTACCTACCGTGACTTCCGTGATGTACGTCTCGTGTTCACCATTCCGAAGTCTATGGGAAAATTCGGTGGCGAGACAGACAACTGGATGTGGCCACGACAGACATGCGACTTCTCTGTCTTCCGTATCTATTGCGACCCGAAGACGGGTGGACCTGCCGAATATTCAAAGGAGAATGTGCCTTACCATCCAGAGGTGTATGCAAAGGTGAACATGAACGGATATGAGGAAGGGGGCTTCGCCATGACCATGGGCTATCCTGGCACCACAAACCGATACCTCTCCAGCTTCGGCATCGAGGAGATGAAAGACTGTCAGAATGCTCCTCGCTATCAGGTGCGCACTGTTCTTCTTGATGTTATGAGAAAACACATGCGTGCCGATGAAGGCGTGAGAATCAAATACGACTCAAAGTTCGCTCAGTCAGCAAACTACTGGAAGAACGCTCGCGGCATGAACAAATGTATCGATTCCATCGGTATTATCACGATGAAGAAGAACTACGAGCAGCTTATAAAATCCTACCAGGATAGCACTGGATATCTGAAGGGACAGCTCGACATCGAGAAACTTGGAAAGCTCTATGCTGAGCGCTTTCGCTTCGTAAAGGCGGCAACGATTTTCTCTGAGTCTTTCATTAGTAAGAACGAGATTGTCACTCGTGCTTTGCAATGGGCAAACGGCATGACGGTCTATGGTCCGGAGAAGAAGAAAAAGAAGCAGTATGTTCAGTTCAACGACAATACCGAGACTTGGGACCTTGCTACCGAGAAGGAGATTCTTGCTGCTCTTCTGAAGAACTATCGTGAGCAGATTGACAACAACTTCCTACCAGACTTCTACAAAACCATCGATAGCCTTGGGGGTGACGATAGATACACGAAATACGTTGATGCTCTCTACGCCTCACCTCTCATGTCTAACGAGAAAATCTTCATCAACAATAAAAAGGTGGAGAAAACAATCGCCAACGACCTTGCCGTGCAGATGGGACAGGACCTTCTGGTTGTGCAGATGACGATTAGAAACGGTATCAAGGACGGTGTGTCGGAGATACAAGAGCAGGAGCGTATGCTCTGCGATGCTAAGCTGCAGATGGAGATGGACATGCCTCACTATTCTGATGCTAACTTCACTCTTCGCCTTTCCTACGGACAGGTGGGAGGCTTCGTGCTCAATGGAAAGCAGTCCAGTTATTACACAGCTCCTAAGTCTCTCTACGAGAAGATGTTATTGGGCAACAAAGAGACTGCGGGAAAGAACTATAACTACGAGTATTTCGCAGAACCCGTGATGCACACGCTCTTCTCTGCCAGCGACTTCGGAAAATACACCGACAGTAAGACGGGAACCATGAACCTCTGCTTCCTCACAAACAACGATATCACTGGTGGAAACTCTGGCTCACCAGTCTTTGACGGTAACAACCAGCTCATCGGACTTGCCTTCGACGGCAACTGGGACTCTCTCTCTGGAAGCATCTTCTTCGACAAGACTCTCGCTCGTTGTATCTGTGTCGACATTCGCTACATTCTCTTTATGATGGAGAAATGGGGAAAGGCCGACCGATTAATAGACGAAATAAAGAAGTAAATGGCTTTACAAGATAATAAACGCACGAACTTCGGCTCTCGATTAGGGGCAATTCTCGCTGCGGCAGGAAGTGCTGTGGGTTTGGGGAATATCTGGCGCTTCCCTTGCGAAACGGGTGCAAATGGTGGTGCCGCTTTCCTGATTGTCTATATTGTCTGCATTCTCTTGATTGCCGTGCCTGTGCTTATTGCGGAGATTGGTGCTGGTCGGGCTGGTCGGGCAAATGCTTTCGATACATATCGGAAGCTTGCCGACTCATCCTCGGCAGGCTTCGTAGGGAAGGCAATATGGAATACGGCTGGCGCAATGTGTGTGATTGCAGGATTCCTTGTCTTCGCCTACTACAGTGTGGTGGCTGGCTGGACGCTGTACTACACGGCCATTGCTGCAACAGGAGAGATCTCTCATGGTGGCGGGGCAGCCTTCGGAATGTTCATCTCCGACCCTGTAAAGCCAACGCTTTCACTCATTGCCTTCATTGTGATCACAACGGGAATCGTGTTGTTGGGAGTGCAGAAAGGTATTGAGCGTGGCTCGAAGATCATGATGCCTATGCTCTTTATCTTGCTGATCGTGCTGGCAATATGCTCCATGTCGCTACCAAATGCCTCTAAAGGACTCGAATTCCTTTTCAAGCCCGACTTCTCAAAGGTAACAACAGAGGTGTGGCTAAGTGCTATGGGACAGGCGTTTTTCACCCTTTCTATCGGTATCGGAACGCTCATGACCTATGCTTCTTATTTCTCTGAGAAGGTGAACATCGTGAAGGACTCCTTCCATGTGGTAACGATAGACACGTGCGTGGCGATTCTCGCTGGACTCGTGATCTTCCCGGCTGCACTCTCTGTGGGAGTGAGTCCAGACACTGGGCCAACGCTTGTCTTCATAACCCTTCCAAAGATTTTCCAAATGGCATTTGGAGACATCCCTCTTCTCCAATATACCGTAACGCTGCTCTTCTACATTCTTCTCGTCATGGCGGCCTTGACCTCCAGCATCTCCATGCTCGAGATAACAACGGTCTTCGTAAGCGAGAGGTTCAAACTGAAAAGGAAGACGGCGGCCTTGATACTTGCCGTGCTCACTGCATTTGCGGCTTTCTGCTGCTCAATGTCTTTCGGAAACTGGAGTGACGTGAAGCTTTTCGGAATGAATATCTTCGACCTCTTCGACTTCGCAGTGGCAAAATTCGCTATGCCTCTCGGCGGTATCTTCCTCTGCTTCCTGATGAAGCGAATGGGGCAAGAGAAGGTTGTTGCCATGCTCACAAACTCTGGCTCGCTGAGATTGGGAAAATTTCCAGTGCTCTTCTACCGTCTCATAACAACTCTTATCCCCGCCCTCATCTTCGTGATCTTTATAAACGAGCTTTTTCGTTAAGCCAACTTTTTTTCGTTAAGCCAACTTTTTTTCGTTAAACTAAACGAGAAAGTATAGAAGTTCAGAACGTAGTGAATAATGTTGCCTTTTAGGTGCTGTTGCTCATTGCGTTTTGGACTTTCTTGTTTGTGTTATGAACCATTGTGAACCAAACACTTGCAAACTTGCAAAACTTTTATTTTTCCTTCCTTTGCTCAACACTTGGTAAAAATGAGATAGAGAGACAACGACAATAATTGAGAGAAAAAAACTGAAATTGGTGCGAAAATCATCTCTTTTCATGGTTTTTATCAAAAAAATCGACGAATTAACAAAAAAAACATAGAAAAACTTCTCCAATTAATTTTTATTTACTACCTTTGCGAGGAAATAAGTAGAAAATTAATTTAAATAGAGAATGGTTCTCAACTGAAAAAAGATTTATTTATGTGCGGAATAGTAGGATATATTGGCACCAAACAAGCAGCGCCAATACTCATTAAGGGTCTACACCAGTTAGAGTACAGAGGTTACGACTCTGCTGGAATTGCATTGAACAATCCCGACGGTGCAGACTTTGACATATATAAGGAGAAAGGAAAGGTTAGCAACCTTGAGGAAAGCGTAGTGGCAAACAACCCTTCCTCAACAGTTGGCATCGGGCATACTCGTTGGGCTACACACGGTGAGCCGTCAGCAACAAATGCCCACCCTCACCTCGCCATGAGCGGAGAGGTGGTTCTCGTTCACAACGGTATCATTGAAAACTATAAGGAACTGAAGGAGCAGCTCATCGGCAGAGGCTACACCTTCGCCAGTCAGACAGACACCGAGGTGCTTGTGAACCTCATTGACTATTTCTACCAGAAAAACGGTAAGCACCTCCGCAATGCCGTTCTCCAAGCTTTGAATCGTGCCATCGGTGCCTACGCCATTGCTGTCATGGAGAAGAAAGACAATAGTCACATCATCTGTGCACGAAAGGCATCGCCGCTCGTTATTGGCGTTGGTGAGGAGAATCAGGAGTTCTTCATTGGTAGTGATGCCACTCCAATGGTGGAATACACAAAGAAGGTTATCTACCTCGACGACGAGCAGGTTGCTGATATCTGTCTTGGAAAAGACGTGGAGATTGTAAACCTCGACAAATCGCAGGCTGACGTTACGGTGAAGGAAATAGAACTCGACATTGCGGCTCTGAGCAAAGGTGGATACCCACACTATATGCTCAAGGAGATCTTCGACCAGCCACAGTGCATTCGCGACTGCATGCGTGGTCGTGTGGTGAAGGTAAAGGGCGATAAGGGTCATGAGCGATATGAGGTGCACCTCTCTGCCCTGAAGAACTTCAAGGCGAAGCTCATTCGTGCTCGTCACGTAATCATCGTTGCCTGCGGAACTTCTTGGCATGCCGGACTGATTGGAAAGCAGATCATCGAGCAGATGTGCCGAATAAGAGTGGAGGTGGAATACGCCAGTGAGTTCAGATACCGCAATCCGGTGATTGAGAAAGACGATGTGGTTATTGCCATCAGTCAGAGTGGTGAGACGGCAGATACGCTCGCTGCCATTCAGTTGGCAAAGGAGCAGGGCGCTCTCATCTTCGGAATTGTGAACGGTGTGGGCAGTAGCATAGCACGTGCAAGTGACACGGGCATCTATATCCACGTCGGACCAGAGATTGGTGTTGCCTCCACAAAGGCGTTCACTGGGCAGGTGACAGTGCTCACGATGCTCGGTCTTGCTCTCGGCAATGCCCTTGGCACTCTCTCTGACGAGGAGTATCAGCAGATTTGTCAGGAGCTTACCGTTATTCCTGAGAAGATGAAGCGCATTCTCGACCATAACAGCGAGATCGAGAACCTAGCCACCTCTTATCGCTACGCAAAGAACTTCCTCTATCTCGGAAGAGGCTTCAACTATCCGGTCGCTCTTGAGGGTGCTTTGAAGCTAAAGGAGATCAGCTATATACATGCTGAGGGATATCCTGCTGCAGAGATGAAGCACGGTCCTATCGCACTTGTCGACGAGGAGATGCCTATCGTCTTCGTGGCTACCCACCACAACCTTTACAAAAAGGTCATCAGCAACATGCAGGAGGTACAGAGCCGCAAGGGGCGCATCCTTGCCATTGTCACCGAGGGAGATGAGGAGGTAAGGAAAATCAGTGAGAACGTGATAGAGATTCCAGAGGTCTTAGAGCCTCTCGTTCCTCTGCTCTCTGTAATTCCTCTCCAGATGCTTGCCTACCATGTTGCGGTGAACAAGGGACTGAACGTCGACATGCCTCGAAACTTGGCAAAGTCAGTAACAGTAGAATAATTTTAAGTAGGTGTGCATAACCATGCAAAAGCTAACATTTTAATTGATGAATGGCTTGCACACCTATCGTTAACTTTAATATACAACCTATCTGTTTATCTTCCTCTCCGAAAAGCCATCGGGGGAATAAAAAACAAAAAGTATGAAAATACCTAGAAGAGTTAATAGCATATCGTATTGGTACTTCAGTAAAAATTCCCTACCGCATTGGGGAATTCTGATTCTCGATTGTATGATAATCCTGTTCTCAGGACTTTTATCAACATACATTTGCGAAGGGGGAGATGGTGTTGCCGGATACTTTTGGAAGTGGATGCTGCTATGGACAGCCTCCCTCCCATGCTATGTAATAGGAATGCGAGTCTTCCATACATACTCTGGAGTAATGCGATTCTCCAGCGTAACAGACTTCATACGCATTTCTGGAGCTCTCCTCATTGGTGGAACGCTATTCGCAATAGTTACTTTCCTTCTTCCAGAGGAGGAACTGATACCGCATATCATCTGGGTGAAGGAGATACTTCTTCAAGTGGTAATAGCATTGCTCGTTTGTTGTACAATGCGAATAATTGTGAAGGCAATATACGATGTCGTCTTCCTCGGTCACAACACAGAGCGAGTCTTCATCTACGGTGTCCGCCAAGGCGGCATAGCACTTGCTGAGAGTATTCGCCAGCAGGCTCCTCGAAAGTATATTATCAAAGGCTTTGTGTCATACGAGAAGGATATGCAAGGCAAATATCTCATGGGACAGAAGGTGTATGCTCCTGACGAGAAGCTTATCAGTCACATGTTTGCCGTTGGTGCAAAGAGCATACTCGTTTCTCCGCTCTACAACGAGCAGTTTAGAAACGATGAGCGCCTTGTCAACGAGCTGGTGAAGTCTGACGTGAAGATGCTCATGTTGCCACCTTCTGAGACATGGGACGGGAAGTCAAAACTGAGCTACTCGCAACTTCATGAGGTGGAGATAGAAGACCTCCTGCCAAGAGATAAGATAGAGGTGGACATGGATGCTATCGGAAAGCTGCTTCGCGATAAGGTAATCATGATCACAGGCTCTGCAGGAAGCATAGGCTCTGAGATGGTGCGACAGATTGCGAAATACAAGCCTCGCAAGCTTCTCCTCGTCGATCAGGCAGAGACTCCTATGCACGACATTCGTCTCCTCATGGCTCGTCAGTTCCCTTACATAGAGGCATACACCATTGTCTCCAGCATAACACGAAAAGACCACATGGAGGATCTCTTCTCCAGCCACCGCCCAGACTATGTCTTCCATGCCGCTGCCTATAAGCATGTGCCGATGATGGAAGATAACCCTGGCGTTGCCATTCAGAATAACTGCTACGGCACTCGTGTCATTGCCGACCTTGCTGTGAAATACGACACAAAGAAGTTTGTGATGATTTCCACCGACAAGGCTGTGAACCCAACAAACGTCATGGGATGCTCAAAGCGTATCTGCGAAATCTACTGCCAGTCGCTGAACAAGGCTATTCTTGAAGGAAAGGTGCTCAACGGAAAAGGGGAGAAGGCATGCACGCAGTTCATAACAACACGATTCGGAAACGTGCTGGGTTCTAACGGCTCGGTTATACCTATCTTTAAAGAGCAGCTGAAGAAGGGCGGACCACTAACAGTGACACATCCTGACATTATACGATTCTTTATGCTTATTCCAGAGGCATGCCAGCTCGTGCTGGAGGCAGGAACCATGGGACATGGAGGAGAGATCTTCGTCTTCGATATGGGTAAGCCAGTTCGCATTGCTGACCTTGCCCAGCGCATGATAGACCTTTCACGTGCAAAGGGTGTGGAGATTAAATATACTGGACTCCGTGACGGTGAGAAACTCTACGAGGAGGTGCTCAGCGATAAGGAGCAAACCATCACCACTTCTCATCCGAAGATTATGGTTGCAAAGGTACGTGAATACGACTATGCCACTGCGAAGCAGAACGAGGAGGAGCTTTTGGAACTCTCTCATACCTACAACGATATGGCTATCGTGAAGAAAATGAAGGAGATCGTGCCAGAATATCGCAGTCAGCACTCAAAATATGAGGTGCTCGACAATAGGTGATAAACGCTCCTAAGCGTTCTTAAGTTCCTAAGCGTTTCCAATAGTTCCTAATACATTAAATCAAATCTATTCCATGAACTACCAACACATTATAGACTATATCTTTGAGGAGGTAAAGCCACTCCGTGGAGTTGGCGAACAAGCTACGTATATTCCTGCCTTAGCGAAGGTGAATCCTGAGCAGACAGGAATATGCATAGAAACCTTAGAAAACGAGATATACCATGCTGGAGACCACGATGTTAGATTCTCACTGCAGAGCATCTCGAAGGTCTTCTCTCTAACAATGGCACTCGGACTCTGTGGCGACCGCATCTGGAAGAGGATTGGGCGTGAACCGTCGGGAACGGCATTCAACTCTCTTGTGCAACTCGAATTTGAGAGTGGGAAGCCGAGAAATCCGTTCATAAACGCTGGTGCTATTGTTATTGCTGACATACTCTATGAGGTGCTCGACAACCCAGAGGAGGAGTTCCTCGCTTTTGTAAGGGCAATAGCAGAAAACAATGATATCCACTACAACCTTGAGGTGGCAAAATCTGAACGTGAGGAGGGATACCTCAATGCTGCCATCATAAACCTTCTGAAATACCACGGAAACATCCATGGAGACATAGAACATGTACTTCATTTCTATTTCCTTATGTGCAGCATAGAAATGTCGTGCAGGGAACTTGCTCATGCTTTCCTGCCGTACGCAAATCATAAAACTCAGTTTTCGTTTAACGGCATAAACCTCTCGCGCTCGCAGGTAAAGCGAGTGAATGCTGTCATGCAGACATGCGGCTTCTACGATCAGGCTGGGGAGTTCACATTCCTTGTCGGAATCCCTGGAAAGAGTGGGGTAGGAGGGGGCATTGCCGCCATCTTCCCTGGACTCTATTCAGTAGCCGTGTGGAGTCCTCGTTTGAATGGGAAGGGAAATTCTGTAATCGGCATGAAGATGCTTGAACTCCTTACTACTGAAACAGAAGAATCAATCTTCTAACAACCTGTTGGCGGAATTGAAAACCGCCTAAATAATTCTAACAGAAAATCTTATTCTTCTTGTATTAGTAATATTTCTAAACTCGCAGAGAATCCCTCAAAGGAAATTTTTTTTTCTGTAGGAGATATGTAGAACAGGCACATCAACACACGCTTTATTCAACTACGGGCTTCCTGACAGATAAGAATAATCACAAAGAATAAAAAAAGAATCGCCATATTGTTTTCTGCAATATAACGATTCTTTATTTTATGTATTTCTATGAAAGTCGGGATGACCAGACTCGAACTGGCGACCACACGCCCCCCAGACGTGTACGCTAACCAACTGCGCTACATCCCGATTCCTTCTGCCTTTCTGCCTTTCAAAACATCTTCTGGAGAGCTCTCGTGAGATGTTCCATTGTGGCAGGAAAGATCCTTCTACCCTTTTTCGTAGGCATAGAAATTTCTCAATCGGTTGCAAAGTTACAATTTTTTTTCCATCCCTCCAAGAGTTTTTGCAACTTTTAGGCAAATCAACGTCATTCTAATGCAGATCATCAAATACGAAACACACCATTCTGAAATAATTCTTTGAATCATTTCTCAACAACTCAAAGAATTATTTTTCAAAAAAAGGTAACGAATCACTTCCGAATAGCGAATCGTATCATTCTTTCAGCCATGCACAACGTTTTCCCCAGTCTTCTATGACATCTTTTCTCCAGCGGAAAATGGTTAGAGCACCCTGGTGGTCATCCCATCTCTCACCTTCCTCCTTCTTATCGCTATACCACTGATTACCCACGGCATAGTCGGTCTTTCTACGCACTCCAGGAAAGGTGTTGACGATGGTTATGAAGCCGTTCTGAGCAGGGAAACCCTTAATCTCTGAGGTTATGGAGTATGGCTGCGTACCAGTCTTGTAGGTGCTGTACCTTACCATATAATCACCATTGCCCATATAATAGCCCTCCCAATCCTGCTTAGCAATATGGAGCGTTATGCAAGGCTGACCAATGGTGAGATCAGCACGCTGCGGACCCTTGACATGCCATTCAATGATTGAGTATATCATGGCAGTATCCTTTGCCGAAGTGGTGTGATGGAACACATGGCGAGGGGTATAGGCATATTTCTCAAAGCTGCCTCCCCACGACTCGCGCTCTGGCTTGGCAGGGTCGCCGTCCATCATGTATAGCAGAGAAGGAGTGTCGCCGAGCTTTGGCTTTCCTCCGAGGTATCTGCCAAAGTCCTCACCGAGATATCCGCAACCCTTTGCATAATGGTCGTAGAAGCCACCATTCCATTGGTCTGGGTTTTTATAGTTGGAGATAAAACTTCTGTAGCTTGAGTTGTTCTCAATCATCCAAAGGTTAGGGAAATTCTCGATGATATAAATATATGAGTTCACGCTCCATTTCTTGTTCGGACCGCCAATCCAATAAACTCTAATCTTCTCAGCAATATCTGGGGCGTCATGAAGAGCTTGCGCAACATCATCAAGTCCGCCCCATACCAGAACATACAACGGCTCCATCTGCTTTCCCGCTGCTGGAGAAGAGTAGCTCTTCCTTGCACAGCGTATAATCCATTCGCTGCCTTCTGTAGGAGTGGAAAATCCGCAGAGAGGTGCTGCACCTCGAGCGCCTTGTTTTGTGATAGAGCGAAGATAGTCTGCTGAAGGATAGCGATGTGCATGCTGCTTTAGTTTTGGCAGGTCTTCCTCGTAAAGGTCAATCATACGCAGGATCTCGCTTTTATCGCCTGTTCCGTATGAAGGCGAAGATATTAGTCCTTCGCATTCAAACTCATTGCAATAGAGCAGATAGTGCATCATCGACTGGTTGTCGTCAGGGTCTGTCCCTCCGATGTCTGTACTTATAAGTATTCGTGGTCGCTCAGGCACAGGCTGCTGAGCCGAGGCGATAGATGGCATCACCAGTGTTGCAAATGTCGCCATAAACAAAAGGAAAAGGATGTTTGGAATTTTGTTTTTCATAATTTTTTTTTTTGATTTTCTTTTGCAAAATTAGAATAAAAGCAAATACAGAGAGTGGATTTTTATGGGGAAAATGGTGGAATAATCCAATTTTTAACCTCTTAATCCCTCAAAAAGCCTCTTCATCGTATCGGAATACGAAAAAAAAGAATTAACTTTGCAGGCAGTCAGAAAATATTATAATACCTAAATATATTTAAAGAGAACTATGCGATTGCTGCTTTTCATTGTCTTTACACTTTTCACAGAACCTTTCATGGCTACTAATATATCCAGACATTGGACAAGACACTTCGATCATAACAATGGGGGCATAAACGATAATGTATACCTCATTCAGCAAGATAAAGAGGGCATTATATGGCTCTCAACCTATGGTGGACTGTTCAGTTACGATGGAAACAAATTCCTATGCCATAAAGACTCCCTCCCTACTCCGCCACGGAAAGGCTATCACTGGGTGCCTACCACTCCTCTCGAGCAACAAATCCAAAACGAAAGCCAGAAAGAGGTGAAGGAAAGAATCTTTTGCAGCATGTACGACAAAGACGGGAATCTGTGGATAGGACGCACTGACGGACTATGGCTCTATGGAAACACGGAATATCCTTTTGACTTCACAAACATCGGTGAAGAGGTGCTATGTCTCTTTGTCGACTCTCACAACAGACTGTTGATGACAACACGCCAAGGCACAGTCGCTTTGCTCGGGAATGACCTTCTGCCGATATCTTTTCTTGCTGCCGATGGAACCTGGAAGCGAGAGAAGACATCGTGTGGATTTGTTGTCACTGATATAAAAGAAGACAAGCAGCAGAGGCTGTGGTTAGCGGCAAGAAAGCATGGTCTTTTGAAACTCACCCCTCGGGGCGGTATGAACAACGGTTACGACATCTATCAATATCGGAACATTGCTGGTGGCAAAAGTCGTCACCTCTTAGACAATGTCTACGCATTGCATTTTGACAGTCAGGGAAGGCTGTGGACAGTAAGTCTTGATACAGGACTCGGCTTCATTGCCGATACAGAAAACAATTCCGACAAGACTGTGAAGAACTGTTCTACTGTGGTTGGTGGGAAAAATGGGGAATCGCTAAAGCAGAGATTTCGCTGCTTCTTGCCCTTGCAATCAGAGAAATGGCTTCTTGGCTCCGATAGCGGCTTGCTTTTCATAAACCCTCTTACCTGGAAAAGCGGTAGCAAGGGAACGTGGAAAAAAGTAGAGACTTTCTGTCAGGGGAAACGGCAAGGAAAGGTTTTCTCTGTACAGTATCTCACTGCCGACCTTGACGGAAATATCTATGGGGCAACATCTGGAGACGGTCTGCTCGAGATAAACAATCTCGATACCTCTGCAGGCAAATGCTCAGCAACACTCTTCACACAGGAAGAGGGCATGGTTCCTTCAAATGTCATTTACTCTATGGCATGCGGAAGAAACGGCGATATATGGGGGTTCTCAGAAGGGGGCATCTTTCGTATTCCAAGGCAGATGCAGAAACAGCAAGCTTCAGACGCTCTCCTTCCAAAAACCGTAGCTTGCTTCTCGCCCGAAGACATTTATCCCAAACAGAAAATGTCTATTGGAAACGCTGTGGTTCTCAACGATGGAAGAATACTGAAAGGCACTGACGAGGGCATCATTTCCTTCTTTCCCGACAAGATAACGGAGCGAACAACAAATAAAAATCTGCATCTCAGAGTTCGCTACGTGTTCAACGGAAGGAAACATGATTGTCTGGCAGAAGATACCCTCCGTCTTCCAAAGGGTGTTACTGAATGCACTTTGTATATGTCGATAACCGACTATAATAAACTCTCCAAGACTCGCTATGCGGTGATGAGACATCCAGAGTATAGCAAGTGGACTTTCGTGGCATCAGACACATTCCTCGTTAGGAATCTTTCTGACGGGCACACCACTTTGAACATTCGAGCTACTGACACTTCTGGCTCGTGGGCAGAAAACGGAAGAAGGATTGTCATAATAGCAGAGAAGGACTTTTCTACTGCATTGGCTGTGGCTGCGTTCGTGGCAATGGCTGCATTGTCTCTTACTGTCTGGCGAAAGAAAAGAAGTCGGCGATTCATGAAACATTGTGCTGCTCTGGCGGGAATAAAAGATGGTATTCCTACTCAGCAGGAGAGGGATGATGCCTTCAGACAGAAAGTGGAGGAGATGGTTGTGCGTAACCTTAGCGATGCCGACTACAACACCGAATCCTTGGCAAGGGATATGGGCATGACAAAAACAACTCTCTTGTCAAACATAAAAATAGTCTTTGGCATTTCGCCCACAGAACTCATGAATCGCATAAGAATTCAGGCTGCTGAGGAATTGCTCACAAAAACAGACCTTTCCGTCTCTGAGGTGGCTTACCGAACGGGATATAACGACCCGAAATACTTCTCTCGAGTGTATAAGAAATTCTTTGGGTGCACGCCTTCTGAAACTCGCACAAAATCAAGAAAGCTGTAAAAAATCCCTTATTTTTTTTGTTATTCTCTCGAATTGTGCTACCTTTGCATTTAAATATTCATTTTCAAAGGGCAATGAAGTCCTTCAACCAAAAAAGAATCAAGAAAAATGAGAAAGATAACATTAGCGATTTTCTTCATGCTGACAACTCTTCTGCCAGCACAGAAGGCGGTGAACCATAACCTCGAAGTGGCGAAACAGTTAGAGATTTTCTCTACTCTCTACCGTTACCTCGACCTCATGTACGTTGACACGCTTAACGCAGAGCAGGTGGTGGGAGAGGGTATAAAGGGAATGCTCGATTCTCTCGACCCTTACACAGAATACTACCCTGCTGCCGATCGAAAGGAGCTGAAGTCGATGCTTACAGGAAAATACGGAGGGATTGGCGCTATCATCACCTATCGTGCGAAAGATAAGCGCTGCGTGGTTAGCGAGCCGTATTTCGGTATGCCGGCACATGAGGCAGGACTGCGTATGGGTGATGTCATTCTCGCCATAGATGGGGAGGATATGACCAACAAGCAACTCTCCTATGTCACAGAACATCTGCGTGGAAATGCTGGCACGAGCTTCTTGCTGAAATACCAGCGTCCAGGGCAGAAAGAGCCTGTTACGGTGAAAATCACTCGCCGTCAGATTCAGATGCCTGCCATTCCTTACTACGGCATGGCAAACGACTCCGTGGGCTTCATCAGCTTCAGTCAGTTCACAGAAGATTGTGCGAAGCTCTTCCGAAATGCTGTCATCGACCTTAAGAGGCAGGGAATGTCTTCACTCATCATCGATCTCCGTGCAAACACAGGAGGCTCGTTGAGTGAGGCGGTGGATATTCTGAACCTCTTCCTCCCGAAAGATATGACGCTCGTAACAACACGTGGCAAGCTGCCGCAATCTGGTCGTGAATACACCACTTCTAAGCTACCTATCGACACCGTGATGCCTATCGTGGCTCTTGTGGGCAATATGACTGCCTCTGCCTCAGAGATTATGAGCGGTACGCTTCAAGACCTCGACCGTGGTGTCATTATGGGCACAAAGACCTACGGAAAGGGTCTCGTGCAGACACCTATCGCCCTTCCTTACAACGGAAACCTCAAGCTCACCACAGCCCACTACTACATCCCTTCCGGTCGCTGTGTGCAGGCAATAAAATACAAGCGAGGAAACAACGAGGTGGTGGCAGACTCGCTGAAGAAAGAGTTCAAGACACGAAACGGAAGAACAGTGAAAGATGGTGGTGGAATAATGCCTGATATCGTCATCACTCCCGACACCATTCCAAACGTGGTCTATTACTTCAACAACGCTCTCGACTCCACCTCCGTGCTCATGGATTACGTCATTGACTACGTGGCAAGCCACAAGTCTATTGCGCCTGCTCGTGACTTCCAAATCTCCGATGAAGACTACGAGGACTTCAAGAAAAGGGCGATAGAAGCGGGATTCCAGTACGACCGCGAGAGCAGTAAACTCCTTAAGCAGTTAAAGAAAGTGGCGGAGTTCGAGGGCTACTACGACCGTGCAAAGGCGGAATTCGATGCCTTGGAGAAAAAGCTTGCTCACGACCTCTCTGTAGAGCTCGACCATCACAAGCAGGAGGTAAAGGAGGCTATCTCCTCCGACATCGTTGCCTGCTACTACTATCAGACTGGTGTCATCGAAAACTCCCTCCGCTCCGACAAGCTCGTGCAAGAGGCTCTCTCCCTTCTTGCCGATAAGTCTAGATACCACAAGCTACTTTATCCAGAGCAGAAGAAGTAATCTCTAACAAATTTTCCTCTTTTGTGAGGTGAATAACGTGTCATCCTCCCTCTTATAATATCCTTTGTAGTAGGAAGGAATGAAAAACTGTTGTTTATAAGTAGGTGTGCAAAATTATATTTATAATGATTGTATTGATTGGTGATGCAGAATCAGTATGTGACATAAAGGAGT
>SAMEA3663036__coassemble_63_pt1 | contig 48052 bp, 30 predicted proteins | sample SAMEA3663036__metabat2_high_PE_014 | metagenome-assembled genome bin SAMEA3663036 (sample SAMEA3663036) | pig gut metagenome | biome: pig gut; feature: pig-associated habitat; material: faeces | place: France | collected 2012
CTGATAAAACTGGCAGTATGAGCCAGAGAGAAATGAAAAGATGATAAAACGAAAGACCCAAGAAGAACAAAAGAAAATCGGTGGGAATTAATAGAACACACCTTATAACTAACAACTATCCCCAGAACCTCTCACTGGTTTAACAAACGAGAGGAAACAACAATGGCAATTCTTAATGGTCTTACTCAGAAGATGAAGGGCTCAGCAGGACAGTTCACTTTCAAGAGCCTTAACGGTCAGACAGTGGTGTCAGAAGGTTTCAGAAGGTTTCAGAGGGTTTCAGAAGGTTTCAGGTGGTTTCAGAAGGTTTCAAAAGCTGACGCTGGTTTCAGGTTTCAAGTTTCAAGAGGGGGCGATGAGCAGGGGGCGATGAGCAGCGAGCAAAAAAAAGCGAGGGGGGATGGGTACGCAATTCACCTTTATGGTTTGTATAAAAAACGCAGTACAGTGTTGTTAAGACTTTCTACAGGTGGATTATTTTTCATTTATAGAGGAAAAACCGACAATTTTGCCTTTTTTCTTTGTCATTTCACAGAAAATTTATAAATTTGCATAATGAAAAACTGATTAGCTAAAGAAAATCTATAACTCAGAGGCTGATGAACAGGAGAACAGATAAACCTCAGAGACGGTAAATTCAGTAACTTAGAATATTCTAAACACTAAAACTATATTATGAAGAAACAATTGATTTTTATGCTGACGCTCATGGTATTGACAATAATGCCGACAGTGAGCATGAAAGGTCAGCAACCAGCATTCCCTGGAGCAGACGGTTACGGAAAGTACGTAACAGGAGGACGAGGAGGAGAGGTGTGCTACGTGACACGCCTTGACGACTGTTCTGATAACGACCTCGTACCAGGAACTCTTCGTTGGGCACTGCGCCATAACAATGGTGGCAAGCCACGAACAATTCTTTTCAATGTCTCTGGAACTATCTACCTTACTTCAAAGCTGAAATTCCAGTACGGCGATGTTTCTATTCTTGGACAATCGGCTCCTGGTGGCGGTATCTGTCTTGCGGGATACAATATGTATATCTGTCGTAACAACGTAATCATAAGGTATATCCGTTTCCGTGCAGGAGATATTCCCAATGCCTCAATGACTGGTCTTGACCTTGAGAATGCAGAGCGTGTCATCCTCGACCACTGCTCCATGACATGGTCGATGGAAGAATGCCTGACGGCTTATGATAGCGACTACACCACTATACAATGGTGCATTATTGGTGAAGGACTCTACAGTTCAAAGAACGCGAAAGGTGCGCGTGCCTACGCAACACAATGGGGCGGTGAGCACTCCACCATGCACCACACCCTCATCACCAACTCCCATTCACGCTCTCCTCGCTTTAACGGCGTTCGTTCAGCGAGCACGAACAAGGGCGACCATGACTATAAGGTTGACTCTGAGTTTGCCAATAACGTTGTCTATAACTGGTGGGGCTCTGGTGCACAGCATGGAGGTGAATACTACAAGAATGTTGTGGAGGCTCCTTCTTGGACAAAAGGCGACCCTGGCTACGACCGTGTTTACCTCATAAACAACTACTACCGTCCAGGACCGTCAACAAAGACGAGCACCTCGGGAGGTAGATATTGGTGCGCACCATCATCACCTTACGGAGAATGGTATCTCTCCGGAAATAAGTTTGAGACCTCCAGCAAATGGGCACCAGCATCAAACATTTGGAACGATGAGGAGTTAGAGAAGGTGAATGCCGATAACCTCTACGGCACTGCGGAGTCAAATAGTAGCCGTGGCATAAACCTCACTGGTAGCAACGCCAGCACATACATTCTCAAGAGCATTCCTTACGAACTGAGCGGAATGGAATACGAATCAGCAGACGAAGCCTATAAGAAAGTTGTTTCCATGGCAGGTGCTTCACTCCCTCGCTACGATGAAGTTGACCGCCGTCTCCTTGACGAGGCAGCAGGAAAGTGCGACCCGAAATATGTTGGTGGCACAGAACCGCTGAACACCGGAATTATTGACTCTCCAGACGACATACGCTTTGAAGAGCACGACACCTACCTCGCAAACGGGAAGGTATATACCAACTACCCATTCCTCGGAATGCGAGAAGGAGAGAAATACGCCATCGACACAGACGGTGACGGTCTCCCCGACCTTTACGAGAATGCCGTAGGACTCGATGCTAACAATGCCTCTGACGGCTCTGCCGTTGCTGCAAACGGATACACAAACCTCGAGAACTATCTCAACGGCATTGTTGACGGAACGATTGACAAGTCAAAATACGAGACAAGCACACACCCTGTCATTCCAGGACTTCCAACATCCGTAACCCTGAACTATACTAACAATGTATGCCCTGCAACAACTGCAGAGATGGGAACAGCGGTTTCACTGCCTACAGAAACAACAAGCGGACAGAAGATCTACGGTTGGCTCTGCCATCAGGGCTTCTTCCTTGCCGGCAAGGCATATGCATTCATTTCAGACATCACGCTAACAGCTGTTCTGGAAGTGAAATACGCTGACTGCGACGAGCAGGCGGTATATACTGGCATTGGTGAGAAGATTAATCTTCCGAAGCTTCAGAAAGATGGTTATACGTTCGAGGGTTGGACAGATGGGAAAGAGACCTTCGCGGGTGGTGCGGAATATATCTGCACATCGTCTGTTATTCTCACACCTATATTTAAAAAAGAGCAAGGACCGTCAGGAACAGGAACGGCAACAGTGACATGGCCTTGCGAAGGACTCTTCGATGCAAAGGGTACTCAGAATCCTACTGGTATCTTCTCTGCCACTACCGTCACCGTAGGCTCAAAGCTAACTGTGGTGAGCAAGACAGACAAGCTTTCTCCAAAGACCACCTTCGCTGGAGTGCAACCTTCAGAGCAGTCGGCAACACCAGATCCAGAGGCAGTGGTGGAGATTCTCCTCCAACCTGTTGGTGGTATGACATTCCTGCCTACGAACCTCACTTTCAGCTGCATGCGCTTCGGTACCGATGGAGGTCTCATTGATGTTGCTATTCAGCAGGGGGACAACGAAGAGCAGATTCTCACAACAGGCATAAAGCCAGAGAGAGACTCCAGTGGCGGTGTGAACAACAAGGCAAGCCAGCACTCTCTCGACATCTCGGGAGCTCAGAAGAGTGGCGAGCCACTGAAGCTTCGCTTCTATGTCTATAACCTTGGCACAACAAAGCAGGTGGGATTCAGCAATATCGTTCTCACTGGAACATGGGAAGGCTCTGCACAAGAAGCAGAGAAATACTCATTCAACGTGAAAGTGAATCCGGAGAATGCAGGAACAGTGTCACAAAATCCAGCAGGAACGGTCTTCGAGGCAGACACAGAGATTGAACTCTCTGCAACGGCAAAGGCAGGATATTTCTTTGTGAACTGGACAGACGCAAAGGGCACCGTTCTTGGCACAGAGGCAAAGCTGAAATACGTTGTGAAGGGTAACAGCACTATCAAGGCGAACTTCAAGTCAGAAGCCGACTATGCCTATATCTTCGAAAACTGTAGTCCTTACGATGCTGCCGTAGATGATGTTCATGGGCTTGCCATCGCCCTTGCAAAGGCAAAGAGCCGCTCCGACAAGACTGTTCGCTACCGTATCTTCCTCCACAATGGCATCTACGACTTCGGCACCACTGCCCTTACCTCTGTCGTTGAGAACACATCACTCGTTGGAGAGAGCACCAATGGTGTGCTTATCATGAACAATCCGGGCGCTGTCTCTGCAAACTATCAGACACTCACTCCTGTGCTCTTCATCGACCAAAATCAGAATAACGTATATATGCAAGACCTCACCATACGTCAGGCACGCGACTGGGACGAGAAGAAATCGCAGGGACAGGCAATCGCACTCCGTCAGCGAGGAAAGCAAGCGGCATATAAGAATGTCTCTCTCCAGGGTGTTCAAGATACCTATTACCTTAACAAAGCAGATGCATCAGCGTATTTCGAAGACTGTGAGATTTCTGGAGAGGTGGACTTCATCTACGGCGACGGAACAATGTTCTTCGAGAACTGCCGACTCTATCCGGTTTCTTCTTCTGCCTGCATAACAGCGTCAAACTCTCAAGCAGGATATATGGGCATCGTGTTTAACTCATGTAGCATAGAACGCAGGGAAGACGCAAAGGATGCGGTTACGGGATATGCACTCGGGCGACCATGGGGCGACTCTCCTGCCGTTACGTTCCTTAACACCACCATGCATGTGTTGCCAATAGAAGCAGGATGGCGTGGCATGACAAACGGTTGTGTGCTCCGATTCCACGAATATGGTTCAAGGGATGCTGAAGGCACATTGCTCGACCTCTCCGCACGCTCCCTCTCTGCATGTGCTCCTGCAGAGGGCTCTGACAGCCCTGTGATCACAGAGGCTCAAGCAGCGGAATATACTGTCGAGAATGTTTTTGCGAAGGTAGCCGCCTCTTGGGATCCAAAAGCAGCAACACGTCAGCTCACTCCTTCCACACCTTCTCTGAACGGCACCACTCTCTCTTGGGATGCTGTCTCTGGAGGGTTAGGATATGCCATTGTGAAGAACGGAAAGGTATGTGCATTCACCACCTCCACGCAGTATGTTGTTGACGATAGTTCTGCTACTTACGCCATTCGTGTTGCAAATGAAATGGGCGGTCTCTCTCCACTTTCCGCTAGTTCTTCCACCGGAATAGAATCTGTCATCACCGACAGCTCTTCTGAATCGCCTGTATATTTCAACACCCTCGGTCAGCGCGTTTCTCCTTCCACACGAGGAATACTAATCCAGAAAGGAAAGAAGACGGTAAGGAAATAAACGGTTCTGGCTAAATGGCATAAAAATTCATGCTCAATAGCATAAACATTTCATGCTCAATAGCATAAAAATTCATGCTCAATAGCATAAAAATGTTGTGCATAATAAACAAAAAAATCCATAGATTGAAGAAATTCTTTCTATGGATTTTTTGTAGCATCAGAGGGTGTATAAACACGAGAAAACGAGTCGATAATCTGAAACCCGTGGGTTACCGAATAAACAGCAACTCACGATACTTCGGCAATGTCCACATCTCATCGCTAACGAGAAGCTCTAACTTATCTATCTCATAGCGTATGTCCTCCATCACTGGAGCAACCGTATCGTGATAAGCAATGGCACGCTCTCGAATGCTTTCAATGCGATTTGCCACCTTACGGTTACTAACAAGCGTGTTCACGCCAGCCTCAATAGCCTCTATGCGCTGCGCAATCTCACGTATGATATCTTTGTTGTGCTTGGTGAGGTTCTCCACCTCCTCCTTCCCGAAGATTTTGTACATGTTCTCCACATTGGTCACAAGCTCCGTCTGATAGCGAGTGACGGTAGGGATGATATGGTTCAGAGAGAGGTCGCCGAGGACACGCCCCTCAATCTGTATCTTCTTAACATACGTCTCCCACTTCACCTCGTTTCTCGCCTCCAGCTCATACTCCTTCATCACGTCCATATCTTCGAACATCTTGATTGACTCAGGGTCAAGGTAACGGTCGAAAATCAATGGGCAAGAGGTCTCTACATCCAAGCCACGGCGCTCTGCCTCCTCTCGCCACTCGTCTGAATATCCATTTCCCTCGAAATGTATTGGTTTGCACGTAACAATATCTTCACGGAGCACCTTCACGATAGCACCATATTTCTCCATACCACCCTCGATGAGCTTATCGACACGTCTCTTAAAGTTCGTGAGTGCCTCAGCGACAGCAGTGTTCAGAGCAATCATCGCCGAAGCACAGTTTGCCTCTGAGCCAACAGCACGGAACTCAAACCTATTGCCTGTAAATGCGAACGGAGATGTGCGGTTTCGGTCGGTATTGTCTATCATCAGCTCCGGAATAACTGGAATATCTAACTTCAGCGACTGCTTCCCATCGAGGTTGAAGACATCGGTAGAATCCGACTTCTCCAAAGCTTCGAGAAGGTCAGAGACCTGCTTCCCGAGGAAAGAAGAGATAATTGCTGGGGGCGCCTCGTTTGCTCCGAGACGATGAGCATTTGTTGCCGACATGATAGATGCTTTCAGCAAACCGTTATGCTTATAGACGCCCATGAGTGTCTCAACCACAAATACTGTGAATCGCAGATTGTCCATAGGAGTCTTTCCAGGACCGTGGAGCAAAATGCCCGTATCGGTGGATAGCGACCAGTTGTTATGCTTTCCAGAACCGTTTACGCCTGCAAACGGCTTTTCGTGCAATAGACAGCGGAACCCATGCTTTCTCGCCACCCTTTTCATGAGCGACATAAGCAGCATGTTATGGTCGTTGGCGAGGTTCATCTCCTCGTAGATTGGTGCAAACTCAAACTGGTTTGGAGCTACCTCGTTATGCCTTGTCTTACAAGGAATGCCTAATTCCAAGGCACGTATCTCCAACTCCTTCATGAACTGTACAACACGTTCTGGTATGGTACCGAAATAGTGGTCGTCCATCTGCTGGTTGCGAGCGGAGTCGTGCCCCATAAGCGTTCTTCCCGTCATGAGCAGATCAGGGCGCGCTGCATAGAGGTCCTCATCGACAAGGAAGTACTCCTGCTCCCATCCGAGGTTTGTAATCACCTTCTTCACGTCAGAATAGAAATACCCACACACCTCCTTTGCTGCCTTGCTGACAGCAGAGATGGCTCGCAAGAGAGGAGCCTTGTAGTCGAGAGACTCTCCTGTGTAAGAAATGAATACGGTAGGAATACACAGTGTGTCATCTATTATGAACACTGGTGATGTAGGGTCCCAAGCAGAATATCCTCTCGCCTCGAAGGTTGCTCGAATGCCTCCCGAAGGGAATGAAGAAGCATCTGGTTCTTGCTGCATAAGGAGCTTTCCCTCAAACTGTTCTATCATACCACCTTTCTGATCGTGCTCTATGAAGGCGTCGTGCTTCTCTGCCGTACCTTCCGTAAGCGGCTGAAACCAGTGCGTGTAGTGTGTGACACCATTCTCCTCTGCCCATTGCTTCATGCCAGCGGCAACGGCATCAGCAATAGAGCGGTCGAGTGGCACACCGTTGTCAATGACGTTCACCATCTGGTCGTAAACCTTCGATGGCAGATACTTATACATCTTCTGACGATTGAAGACATACTTTCCGAAATACTCAGAAGGGCGCTCTTTCGGCATTTCCACTTCTACAGGTTTTTTCTTCGATGCAGACGAAACTGCAAGAAATCTGAGGTTTGCCATTTTCTTCGTTTTGTGTTTCGTATGCCTCCCCACAAAAAAAATGTGTGCTGCGCAGGGAGACGAATATGTTGATTGTGGGGTTAGTGTTATTTCTCTATCAGAACCACAGCATAGGCAGAGATGCCCTCCTCACGACCAGTGAACCCAAGTTTCTCTGTTGTGGTTGCTTTTATGGAGATATTCTCCTCGTCGGTGTCGAGAACGTTTGCAAGACATGCCTTCATGGCTGGAACATGAGGGTTTATCTTTGGACGCTCGGCACATACCGTGGCATCGATATTTCCAAGGCGATAGCCCTTTTCCTTTAAGAGCGCCATGGTTTTTCTGAGTAATATTTTTGAATCGATGCCATCAGTCTCTTCTGCTGTGTCTGGGAAGTGGAAGCCAATGTCTCTCATGTTTGCCGCTCCGAGGAGGGCGTCGCAGATGGCATGTATGAGCACGTCTGCATCGCTATGTCCGAGGAGTCCGAGTGTATGCTCTATTTTTATTCCTCCTAACCACAGTTCCCTTCCTTCCACAAGTTTATGGACATCAAAGCCCATGCCTACTCTAATCATATCTTTCCGATTTTTATTTATTTTGTTACGTGTTAGAGAGAATGCGACTGATACCTCTGAGCAGCCACATCACTACCCTCTTACCTTCTCTTGAACAAGTCCTTCATGCCGTCCATGTCGAAGGAAAGCGAGAAGCGAAGGGTTTGGTCGAGTGGATTCGACTTTGCTGTAGCCACGACATAACCCACATCGAGTGAGAACACGTTCATCTTGAATCCCGCACCGAGTGTGAAGTACTTGCGGTTACCTTTTGTCTCCGCCTCATGGTGGTAGCCAGCACGCAGCGCAAACTGGTCATGGTAGATATACTCAGCGCCCACACTCCACTGAATCTCCTCCATCTCCTCCTTGAAGCCGTTAGGAGCATCACTGAAGCTCTTGAAGATTCCTGAGATAGAGCTGATGTCGTAGTATTCTTTCTGCACACGATCCTCGTATTCCGAGCTTGACTCACCCTCCCTCTGCTTTGGATATGTTGGCACGAGGAATTTGTTTGCATCGGCAGCGATGGTGAAGCGGTTGTATTCGTCTACTGGAATCATCAGCGAAGCACCCAGACGCATGTTTGTAGGGATAAATTCCGCATTGTCGTTTCCTCCGAACGAAATCTTTGAACCGATGTTTGAGATGTTCAAGCCAAGACCTAACTGACACTCTCGATAGCCGATGTTTAGGTAGTTCTGGTAGTAGCAGGAGATATCTGCAGCAAAGGCAGAGCCTGGAGAGGTATCTTCCGTGTAGTCGTAAGTCAAATCGGAGTATATCCAGCGCACTGCAGCACCGATGGAGAATTTCTCGCTGAGCATCATTGAGTACGCCACGTCTACCGACATCTCATAAGGGTTTATCGTCATATCGTTCGAACCAGCGATATCGCTTGAGGTATACACCTCACCGAGGGAGAAATACCTCAGCGAGCCAGACACTGCAGAGTAGTCGCCTATTCTGTAATAACCCGCAAGATATGCGAGGTCGATATCGTTCACGAGCTGTCGGAGCCATGGAGTGTAGTTCAGTGCGAGTCCTGCCCTTGAGATGGTGAAAGGGTACTTTGCAGGGTTCCAGTATTGCGACACCACGTCTGGGTCGGTGGCAGCACCCACATCTCCCATACCCGCTGCCCTTGCGTCAGGAGCAATGGACTGTGAGGTGACACTGTTCTTTACCGGGTTGAACATGTTTGTCTTATCCTGCGCCGTGGCTGTTAATGCCGTTCCGAGAACGAGCAGGATGGTGGTTAGAATCTTTTTCATCAATTATTTTTTCGTTTCGTTATCTTTTTTCTCTTGTGATTGCGAGTGTTTCAAACGGCGGGGCAGAGCAGTTAATCGGTTATAAGAACCATTTTCTTCGCCTTAGAAGCCTTCTTGCTACCCTCGCAGGAGACATTCACACGATACAAGTAAATGCCCGTGCTGAGTTTCTTTCCCGTAGATGTTGTTCCATCCCAGAGTAGTGTTGTGGTGTTTCCTGACACCTCCGTGCTTGGAATGGAGTGCAGCAGTCTTCCTGCTGTATCGAAAATCTCTACGTCTATAACAACATCCTCTCCAGGGCGGTTATGGCTTACCACAAAAGTTCCCATTCCCGCAGCATTTCTTACGAAGCTTACGTCCATAAGCTCCGGAGTGAGCCCTTTAACGACATTGAACGAGAGAGTTGTTGTAGACGGATTGTTCATAACGTCCCAGACACGGAATCGCAGAGAGTGAGCACCTGGCTCTAACTCTGGTAGCTGATAGCTAACCTTTCCAGATGCGTAGGTTCCGAAGTCGTAGGTGAAGGCATCGTTCAGGGTGAAGGTCTTCTCCACATCATTGTCTATAACGAGCTGAAGGTCATGCCCTATTCCCGCTCCCGAAGCATTTATTCCGTCACGATCGGTTATCTCTGCAAAGAAGAAAGGCTTGCTATTCACGTCTCCTCCGTTCTTGAACGAATAGGAGTTCAGGTAGCAGAATACGGAAGGTCCGATAGAATCGTTGAAAACCTCCTCAGAGCCACCGACCTTGAAGCGTTCCTCATTTCCGTGAGCCGTCTGCTGTGTCTGCTGGCAGTATGCGAAGAGCGTTATCTGTCCAGCCTTTCCAGAGTAGTTGATATCCTTCGGAGCCACGAAGTTTATCTCGAAGCGCCCGTTTCTAACACTATCCACCCCAGCAAAGAGCGTCTTTGTGCGGTCTTTGAAGACAAAAGGCTTGTCGGCTTCCTGAGCGTTGTCGATGCAAGTGATCTCCTCCTCATTGTCTTTCACGAGTATGCTCACCAAGCCGTTGAAGGCAGTGTCGACAGCACCTTCTGTACCTACATATCCAGATACCCTCACCTTTCCGTTCGCCCTCACCTGTGGAGTTGTTGTACTCTTGTCGTTGAGGTCAATACCGTTAATGCTGTCCACATGGCATTCCTGGAGTGGTACATGCAAGGCGAGTGCCGGGTCGCCGAGGAGACTGTACTGCAACTTGTTCACCGTGCGGTCCATTCCGCTTGTTACGATCATCTCCTTAGCTTTTCTGTTCGCCTCTCCGAGAGTTGTTCGCTTTCCGTCTGTTGTGGAAAGCACTGCGTCAAGGAATGCGCTGTTGATATGCTTGTTGTAGTTTGCGTATACGGTTCTCGTGGTGCCATAGAAGGCTATTCCTCCACCGTTAGGGTTCGTGAGCACAGTCTCGCCGATGGTATCCTCTGTGCCGTCGAAAGGTCCCACGTAGCAAGAGGCTGTAATCCACAATGGCAGGTTCTGGTTCTTGAAGGAAGAGAAATCGCTTAGCTGCAGCACAATCTCGTGAGAGATACTGTTTCTCGCCCCATGACCAGAATAGTCCATGATCAACGCCCCTTGATTCTGTTGTGTCTTGATGATCTCCTCACACTCTGGGTATCGGTGACCAGTGGAAGTCTCCTTGCGCTTGTAGGCATCCCACATCACCTTTTTTATATTAAATCCTGGGAACTTCACCTTCAGATCATCAGCAATGTCATTGGCATCGGTCATGTGGAGGTTGTTATTGCCATCATCGCCCATGAACATCAGCACGTTCTGCCAAGCACCCACATTCTTGTTCTCTGCATAGTTGATGGTTTTGTCAACGACGTTCTTTGCATCGGTAGCCGAATAGACGGTGAAACGCCCGATGCCGATGTCTGGAATGCCAAGGTATAGAAGGTTACTATACAGCGCTTCGTTGTCGTCGAGCATACCAATAAAATCGTCGCTTACGAAGCTCTCCACCTCGTTCTGCGAGTTCTCACTCTCATAGCAGAGCAGGAGGTTGTCGGCGTTCAGTGTGCGACAGTCAGAGGTAAGAAGTCGGTTGTCCCACATGCAGTCACCGAAGAGCAACAGATATTTCGGTGCCTTGCCGTCTGTCTTCGCTCTGTCGTACATCATTTTCATGTATCTCTTATAGGCAGAGACATCAGGCGTACCACTTGAGAACTCGTTGTAGAGTTCATCGGCAGGCACTATGCGCACTGTCAAGCCGTCGTGCTGCTCGTGGTGTTCCTTAAGCCTTGTGGCTTGTTCAAGGAAATGTTGTGATGTAGGGATAAGGATGGTGAGATCAACAGCAGTGTCTGCATGGTGGTCTTGATTGGTGATGTTATATACATATTCTGCCTGTGCAGGCTGAATCTTTTCAATGTCGATAGAGTCGTCGGTTTCTTTGCTACCAATGAGGATGTAGTCAAGACGAAGCGGTCCGCCAGATGTGCATTTTATCCTTACCTCATTTGTGGCGTTGAATGTCTTTAGGCTATATGTTCTGGTTTGGAACGAAGCCTTGTCGTAGTCGCGAAGAGAGAAAGAGCCAGAGCCTAACAGACTGTCGCCGAGGGAAATCTCATAGCTGCTATCCGTACCTGCTGAGAGAGCTACAGTGATTGTGCCACCACTCTCGAGGATAGCATGTGCAGGACTCTCCACCATCACCTTTCGTTCATTGCCTACAGTCGTGGTGGTTGCCTCAACGAGATTCCTTCCGCCGTTCATCCATGCGTAGTTGTCTTTCTCGTGAAGGGAGTAGAAGCGCACTTTGTCTTCTTGCCATTTCTTTGTTAGTGCCTCTGGAGAGATGGTGTCTTGGGGCTCTGTGCCCTGTGTTATGAAATAATAGCCGTAGTTGGAATACGGATTGCGAATGCGAGTAGTGCCGACGTATTCCACTGGACCCTTAGCATAGAACAGTCGCTTGCCGTTCACAATGGCTGTCTCTACTGGTTTTAGGTCGTCGAACTCAATGAGGTATTCGGGGGTGAGAGTTTCAGGAACGAGATTTCCTCCGTAACCGTAGAGATGGACCTTGGAAAGGTCGGTGAATCCCGCTTTCCGAATCACGTCTGCCGTGAGCTCACAGATACCAGTCTCAGGAACTCTGATTTTCGCCCATCGACCTTCGGAGAGGACGGAATGCGCAGCATAGCGTTCCTCCTGCTCTCCAGCACGCGTTGAGAGAGGCTGGGCAGGGGCTTGGCTCGCCTTCGCCGTTACTGTCATGAGGAAACTGGCGAGGTATTGATACTTGCCGTCTTTGAAGACTATGGGGGTGAAGGAACAAAGAAGGTGGGGCTGCTTTCGGGAATAGACGAGGTGCTGCTGAATTGGGGGGATTGGAGGCTGCACAGAGGGCGTTGGAACACCGTTGGAACTGAAGACAGGAGCTGTTGAGGGCTCTGAAGGGTCGGTTGAGAGGCCTTGCTCTTTTTGTTTCTTTATGATTTCCAGATACCGTTTCACGTCTCTCTCTGGCATTTCTATGTATTCGGGGTATAGAATCTGAGCTGTGTAAACGGAGTCTCGCCAGTTTCCATAAAGTGGGAAGGAGCGAGTCACAGTGGGCACAACGCTATCAACCCTTACCTCATGGGCAAGGAGATTCTGGAAACGCTGGCAATAGGCTGCTGTTACCGTGATTGTAAGGAATGTTAGGAAAAGGTATCTTGATATTCTCATTGATTTTTCTATGTGTTGGGGGTTAACCTCTGAACTTGTTGGTTTGTTGCACTACTGAAAGGGGGTGCTATCTTACGTAGAAGTCGAGAACCTTTCGCTCTTCGAGGAATCCCTCGATATGGTCGCCGATGGCTACTGGGCCAACTCCCACTGGTGTACCTGTATACAGAATGTCGCCCGTTTTTAGCGTGAAGAACTGCGAGATATAGCTTACGAGTTTGTCGACGCTATGTATCATCTCCGAAGAGCAAGTCTCTTGAACGGTATGCCCATTTATCTCTCCACGGAAATGGAGAGCCTGGATATCGGGAAGTTCCTCTTTCGCTATCCATTCTCCAATCACGGCAGAGCCATCGAAGCCCTTGCATATCTCCCACGGCTGTCCCTCCTCGCGGAGCTTCTTCTGAAGCTCTCGTGCAGTGAAGTCTATTCCAACCGTCACAGCATCGTAGTATCTGTGTGCGAAACGTTCTGGGATGCTCTTTCCGAGTTTGCAGATTCTCACCACGAGTTCCGTCTCGTAGTCTATCTGTCCCATAAAATCAGGGAGGAAGAACGGTTTGCGGTCTTTGAGAAGTGCAGAATCTGCTTTGGTGAATATTACGGGATCTCTGTCGGCAGTCTCTGCCACCCCTTGTTGTAATAACGCAGTTTTTATCTCTTTATTGTGCAGGTCGTAGTTCATACCTACTGCAAAAATCTTCATATCCTTACTTTTTAAGTTTTTTTGTCTGCAAAGGTAACATTTTTTCAGACGATTACCAAATTTCTTAGAAGAAAAAATCAAAAAAAACGCCGGATACTCACAAGGAGTTTCCAGCGTCTTTTGCGTTGTCCCACTAGGACTCGAACCTAGTCAAACAGAACCAAAACCTGTTGTGCTACCATTACACCATGGGACAAACGAAGCAATTATTTTTCTTTTGCGGTTGCAAAGTTACAAAATTTTCGCCAATCTCACAAATTATTTCGCAATAATTAGGAAATATTTTTTCTTTCCCTGCTGTGCAAGGAGGTATTTTCCGTCAAGGAGGTCGGAATCAGAGATGCAATAATTAGGGTCGGAAAGCTTTTCCTTGTTAAGAGAAACGCCACCACCCTGAGTGAGTTTTCTCATCTCACCCTTTGAAGGGAAGACAGGAGCGGAAGCGGTGAGAAGCTCAATAGCCGCCTTGCCAACAATCTCCTCACGAGGAATCTCGTAATGTGGCACTCCTACAAAGACATCAAGCAAGGTCTGCTCGTCGAGTTTCAGCAGAGAGTCTTTAGTGGATTTTCCAAAGAGAATGTTTGAAGCTTCTTTTGCCATATCGAGATCTTCCTGAGAGTGTACCATAACAGTCACCTCTTCTGCGAGTCTCTTCTGCAGCACGCGTCTTCCTGGATCCTGACGATGTTCGTCAATGATAGCGTCAATCTCCTCTTTCTCGAGAGAGGTGAAGATCTTGATATATCGCTCTGCATCTTCATCAGGCACGTTCAGCCAGAACTGATAGAACTGATAAGGCGATGTTCGTGTTCTGTCGAGCCAGATATTTCCCGACTCTGTCTTTCCGAACTTTCTGCCGTCAGACTTTGTCACGAGCGGACAAGTAAGTGCGAAGCACTCCCTTCCATTCGTACGTCTTATGAGTTCAGAGCCAGTAGTGATATTTCCCCACTGGTCGGCACCACCAAGCTGCAGCTTACAGTTCTTGTGCTCATTGAGATATAGGAAGTCGTAGCCCTGAAGGAGCTGATAGGTAAACTCCGTGAATGACAGACCGTCCCTCGCCTCACCGTTAAGGCGTTTCTGAACAGACTCCTTCGCCATCATGTAGTTTACAGTGATATGCTTACCTATGTCGCGTGCAAAGTCGAGGAAGGTGAAATTCTTCATCCAGTCGTAGTTGTTCACGAGCTCAGCCTTGTTAGGCGCATCGCTATCGAAGTCAAGGAATCGTGAGAGCTGCTCACGAATGCATTTCACGTTATGTGCAAGAGTAGCCTCATCAAGAAGGTTACGCTCCTGTGACTTTCCTGAAGGGTCGCCAATCATACCTGTAGCACCACCGATAAGAGCGAGCGGCTTATGACCGCAACGCTGGAAGTGTCTCAGCATCATGACACCGCAGAGATGCCCGATATGCAGCGAGTCGGCAGTAGGGTCTATACCGAGGTATGCCGTTACCTGCTCTTTCTGCAGCAGTTCTTCTGTTCCTGGCATCATCTGGTGTATCATTCCGCGCCAGGTCAGTTCTTCAACGAAATTTTTCATATATATAGTTGTGAAAAATGATATTTTTTTGATTGTAAAACTCAGGGATTCTTTTCTTGCCGTTAGTCACTCAGGGATTCTTTTCTCGCCGTTAGTCACTCAGGGAAGTCAAGGCACTGGGTCGTAACCAGAGCCACCCCACGGATGGCATCTCAGAATGCGCTTTACTCCGAGCCATAGCCCTTTCAGAGGTCCGTACTTGGTAATTGCCTGCCGTGTGTATTCTGAGCATGTGGGCTGATATCGGCAAGAAGGCGGTGTATAGGGTGATATGCAATGCTGGTAGAACCAAATCAATGCTAAAAATATCTTCACAAGAAGAGTGCGAAAGAAGAGCAGTATGTTTCTCATTGCCCTACCCTCTCTTCTCTGTTGAGGAAACCTCTTCACTATTCTCTTTAAAAGAATCCTTTCCTATATTTTCTTTAGAAGGAAACTTTTCGCTTTTTTCTTTTGAGGAAACCTTTCCGATATTTTCTTTTGAAGAAACCTTTCCGCTCTTCTCAGCAGAAGAGATCTTCACCATCGCCTTGCGGAGACGAGCAGCAATCTCCTCCGTTCGATACTGCTTAGCAGCAAGCCAAAGAAAGGCAACAGCAATCTTCTTACCCTCACAGAGGCAGTAGTGCTCAAGGGCGTGCATGATGTTCAGCCGATAAGCCTCTCGGAGTTGCCGCTTTACTCTGTTACGGTCTACGGCATGCTTAAAATGGCGCTTAGAGACACTGAACAACACTTGTATCGGTTGCTCACCCTCAGTAGCGTCCTCTTCGAGTATGGTAACCCGGACAGGATATACCATAACCGTTCTTGTTTCTTTTCCCGAGAAGAGAGCGTCAATTGTTTTCTTGCTCTTCAATCTGGGCGAGAGAGAGTTATTCTTCGTCTTCAAGATCACGTAAGTAAGCCCTTAAGGCAGTTATCATGGAAGGATGCTTCGGAGTAGGTGCAGAGACCTCGAGTGGATAGCCGTACTCTTCTACTGCCTTTGCCGTAGCTGGTCCGAACGTAGCAATCTTCACAGAACCCTTTTTCACCTCTTTGTCAAGATTATCGTGAAGTGTCTTCACTCCAGTAGGGCTGAAGAGCACCACCATATCGCAGTTGAAGGATTCGAGCTCCTCTTTTGTGAAGTCATCGTTAACGGTTTCATACATCACACACTCCTTGTGGTCGATGCCGTTTTTATCGAGCAGGTTCTTTACATCATCGTTGTGTACCGATGATAGCGGAACGAGATATTTCTCTGTCTTATGCTTGAGCATAGATGGTATTAGGTCGTCTATCTTTCCTGACACTCCGAAGAAGACCTTTCTCTTTCTGTAATGAGCATACTTCTGTATGTAGAGAGCGATTGTCTCTGTGGTGCAGAAATACTTCATTGTCTCAGGGATAGTCACTCTCAATTCCTTTGCGAGTGCAAAGAAATTATCAATTGCATATTTTGATGTAAAAACAACAGCCGTATACTCTCCGAGAGATACGTGTTGCTGTCTGAAATCCTTAGAACTAACACCCACGACCTTTATAAACGGTCTGAATACGAACTCTACATCAAAATCGCGCTCGATGTCAAAATACGGAGACTTGTCACTTGTTGGTTTTGGCTGTGAAACAAGTATTTTTTTCATTTCTTTTACTTAGTAATTTACTTTCAGGAAATTGGCGATAAACACCAAAATGCCCCATGCAACTAACATTGGATTTATTTCGAGGGTGCAAAAGTACAAAAAAATTTGGAGAAAGGCACTCTTTTTCTTAAAAAAGATTTTAAAACACTTATAAAATAGCAATATTTTAACAAAAAGCACCACAAAAACGGTGTAAAGAAGTGTATCATTGACAGATAATCCGAAATAAGCCAACAACAGCAGCATAGGTGTGAGAAGCATTCCCATGCTTGCCGTAAGCATCATCTTTGTCGTTTTCCACTGCCTCTGTTCTGCTGCTGAGAAGAAGATATTATTCACCACTGTTTGCAAAATATGTTCAAAGCAAATCAGCAGTATCATCACCGCTAAGAAGCATCCCATGAGGGTATATTCGCTTAGGGTGATGTATGTTTCAGAGATTTTCTCCTTGGCATAGAAATAGAACACGAGCGAGAGAATCACCGCCGTATGCAACTCCATAAATACGAGATACCTCAGTTGTGATGCCGACTCCCTTTCGAGTGCGGAGTTTTCTCTCATTGTTCTGAAGAAATGCTTCATCTGGAAAGAGAAGAATCGCAATGTGCGCTTTATGCTTAACATCAGGAGCAGGATTCCGGCAATGAGTATGGAGGTGATGATATCATCGGTGCGAAGAGAATAAGGGAGTGGGTCGCCAGCGATGCCATAACGTCCAGCATGCGTTTCCTCTATTAAGAGGCTATCCTTAGAAAAGAACGTCTCCTTATAGTAGTGCGGCATCTCGCTAACGTTCACAACATATTCCTCCTCAGTTTTTGGCATGAGGAAAGAGTCTACCTTTACAGGCCAGTGGTTGACCTTCGGAGAATACAACGACACATCGACAGAATCTTTTGCCCCTCTGAGAATTGTTTCTGCAGTATGAGCAAAAGACTCTGTCTGACTTGTTTCTGGAGTGCCTTGTGGCAGTTCAGTTACACTTATGGAATCCTGTAAAATCAAGTTCTTTTTCTTCTATTCAAAAAATCTGTTTTGGCGAGAAAGCAGAGAAAGGCTTAGCCTCTCCTGCTCGCTATGGTGAGCGAGAACGTCTTTAACGCCCTCACTATTTACAATCCGAAAGCCGCCTTGATATCGTCTACACGGTCGAGTTTCTCCCATGTAAAGAGTTCCACCTCCATGACCTTTGTATCATGATAAAGAGATGTGAACGTCTTCTGAACAAGCTTGCTTTCCCTTCCCATGTGACCGTAAGCAGCTGTCTCGCTATAGATAGGCTTGCGGAGCTGGAGGGAGCGTTCAATTGCTCTTGGGCGGAGGTCGAAGAGTTTCTTTATCTTCTCTGCAATCTCTCCATCAGAGAGTTGTAAGTTTGAGCGACCGTAGGTGTTAACGTAGATGCTCACCGGCTCTGCAATTCCTATGGCATAAGAGAGCTGCACAAGCATTTCGTCGGCAACACCAGCAGCAACCATGTTCTTTGCAATATGGCGAGCAGCATAAGCGGCAGAGCGATCAACCTTGGAAGGGTCTTTTCCTGAGAACGCACCACCTCCGTGGGCACCCTTTCCACCGTAGGTGTCAACGATAATCTTTCGTCCGGTGAGACCAGTGTCTCCGTGTGGTCCTCCAATCACGAACTTTCCCGTAGGATTCACATAATACTTTATCTCATCGTTAAAGAGCGCCAACATCTTCTCGTCACGAAGCTGCTCCTTCACTCTCGGAATAAGGATGTTTATCACATCCTCTCTGATTTTCTCGAGCATAGCCTCGTCGGTGTCAAACTCATCGTGCTGAGTAGAAACCACGATGGTGTCTATGCGCTGTGGGATATTGTCGTCGCTATATTCTATTGTTACCTGCGACTTTGAGTCTGGACGGAGGTATGTCATCACCTTTCCCTCCTTGCGAATCTCTGCGAGAGTCTTCATGAGAAGCTGTGCAAGGTCGAGGGAAACGGGGATATAGCGGTCGGTCTCTTTAGTGGCATAGCCGAACATCATGCCCTGGTCGCCAGCTCCTTGGTTCTCTTCCTCAGCACGTGATACACCACGATTGATATCTCCCGATTGCTCATGAATTGCGGTGAGAATACCGCATGAGTTTCCGTCGAACTGATATTCCGACTTTGTGTATCCAATTCGGTTGATTGTTTTTCTTGCGATGGTCTGCAAGTCGATGTAAACAGAAGAAGAGACCTCTCCCATGATGACCACCTGTCCGGTTGTTACAAACGATTCTATGGCGCAGTGAGAGCGTTCGTCGTATGCGAGGAACTGGTCGAGCAGTGCATCGCTAATCTGATCAGCCACCTTATCTGGATGGCCCTCAGACACTGATTCTGATGTGAATAAGTACATATTTCTTGTTTTTATTTGATTCTTAAAAAATTATTTCTTGATTCGTTTACTTCTTAACCTTTGTGGCACGAATGAAATAAACAATGAGCACAAAGTACATAAGCAGAGAGAGAACCTCCGACCAGGAGTTCATAATCCAAAGCTCGTTGATAGGATTGTAGCCAAGGAAACGGAGCAGAGCAGAGACAACACCCATTAGTGCTCCGCCTGCAATGAATCCGCTGGCAATCAGCGTACCCTTCTCCGTTCTCAGTTTATTGACTGCCTCGTCTTTTGAACGTGTTGATACAAACCAGTTCACGATGCCTCCCACAAGTATTGGGGTGTTCAGTTCAAGCGGAATGAACATACCTAAGGCGAATGCCAAGGCGGGCACCTTCATCCAGGTCAGAACAATGGCTATCAAAGCACCAAAGGCATAAAGCAACCAGGGGGCTCCGGCACCATTCATAAGCGGTTCTATAACAGCTGCCATAGCATTTGCCTGTGGGGCTGCAAGCTGTCCAGAAGAGAAACCGTAGGTTTCATTGAGTAGGATCATCACTCCCGTGACAGTAGCGGCAGAAATCAGCGTCCCGGCAAACTTCCATTTCTCCTGCTTCTTTGGGGTAGTACCTATCCAATAGCCCACCTTCAAATCGGTCACAAAGGCGCCTGCCATAGAGAGCGCCGTACACGTCACAGAGCCCATAATAAGTGCGGCAAGCATACCTGTGGTGCCACTAAGACCCATGCCCACCATCACCACCGATGCAAGGATAAGCGTCATGAGCGTCATTCCCGAAACAGGGTTGGAGCCTACAATGGCAGTGGCATTTGCTGCCACAGTGGTGAACAGGAAGGAGACAACGAGAATCAAAACAAGAGAGACAACTGTGAATAGCCAGTTTTGCTGCATAACGCCAAAGAACAGGAATGCAGTTATGGCAAGCACAACCGCCACCACTCCAATGCCAATAAGCTTGAAAGAGAGATCTTTCTGAGTGCGAGCAACAGAAGCAACCTCTGATCCTTTTCCACGCATCTCACGGGCAGCAAGCGAGACGGCTCCAGTGATGATTCCCCACGAACGGATAATGCCAATGATTCCTGCCATGGCAATACCACCAATACCTATCGACTTCCCATAAGAAGAAAAGATCTTCTCAGGAGTCATCTCACCAACAGGGACTGTAATCGTTGAATCCCATTGATTCAATACAGTGTCACCAAAAACGACTGCCATAAGCGGAACAATCACCCACCAAACGGCAAATGAGCCTAGGCAGATAATAAACGCATATTTCAAGCCAATAATATATCCTAAACCAAGAACGGCGGCTCCCGTGTTCACCTTAAACACAAGCTTCGCCTTCTCTGCAAGCAGGTCGCCGTAAGGAAGTATTCTTGTGGTAAAAAGTTCATTCCACCAACCAAACGTGCTAACGACAAAGTCGTAGAGACCACCAATTAGTCCAGCAGCAACAAGACTCTTCGCCTGACCACCCTCATCCTCTCCGCTGACAATCACCTGAGTGGTGGCAGTGGCTTCTGGGAAAGGGTATTTTCCATGCTGGTCTTTCACAAAGTATTTTCTGAACGGAATAAGGAAAAGGATTCCCAACACACCGCCTAATAGCGAGGCAATGAAAATCTGCCAGAAAGAGGTGCACATCTCTGGATACTTTGCCTGGAGAATGTAGATGGCTGGAAGAGTGAAGATAGCACCTGCCACAATAGCACCCGAACAGGCTCCAATGCTCTGGATAATGATGTTCTCGCCAAGAGCACCCTTCCTCTTTGCTGCACTCGATAAACCAACAGCAATGATAGAGATTGGAATGGCGGCCTCAAAAACCTGACCAACTTTCAAACCGAGATATGCCGAGGCAGCAGAGAAGAGAACTGCCATAAGCAATCCCCAACCCACCGACCACAAGGTTGTCTCACGCTGCTTGCCATTCTCCGACAGCAGAGGGGTATATTCTTCGCCTTCCTTCAGTTCACGGAACGCATTTTCTGGTAGTTTAGCCATTTACGTTTTTTTTGACTATTATTTAATATTATATATATAATAAGGTGAGAAAAGACCTCTACAATTCCTTTTTCCATACGGAAAAAAGAACAGAGTTTTTTCACTGTACGCTTTTTGCGTGCAAAATTACTCATTTTTTTTCAATAAGGCGAATAATTGTATCGTTTTATTTTGCATTATCGTTAAAAATGACTACCTTTGCAAAAATATTTAAATATTTCACAGAAACTTAGATATGACATTCACAGAAACTGCTATTAAGGTTTTCAATCAGGCCATCACTGATTATCATATTAATGATAACGTAGACACACCTATCAACAACCCTTACAAGCGAGACGAGATAGAGAACAGACTCTATCTCAAATGCTGGATAGATACCGTGCAGTGGCATTACGAGGATATTATCCGTGACCCACACATCGACCCGCTCGAGGCACTGAACCTCAAACGACGCATCGACCAGTCAAATCAAGACCGTACCGACCTCGTGGAGCAGATTGACTCTTACTTCCGTCAACTCTACTGCGATGTGAGAGTGCTCGACGATGCGCGCCTAAACACAGAGTCGCCAGCATGGGCTATTGACCGCCTCAGCATCCTGCAGCTGAAAATCTACCACATGCAGGAGCAGGTGAACCGTCTTGATGCTTCTCCTGAGCACGTGGCACGTTGCAAGGCGAAGCTCGACATACTCCTCGAACAGAACGTCGACCTCTCTACTGCTATCGACCAGTTGCTCGACGATATTCAGGAGGGAAAGAAGTACATGAAGGTCTACCGCCAAATGAAGATGTACAACGACCCATCAACAAACCCTGTGCTCTACAAAAAATAAACCTCTCCATTCCACTTCAGTGATGTTTAGGAAAAAGAAGATTACAGACGATAGGTACACGCTAAAACTACTCGTCATGAGATTCTCGGCAATGGGAGATGTGGCAATGACGGTGCCAGTGGTAAAGGCATTGGCACTATCGAGACCAGATGTGCTTATCTACGTGGCAAGCCGACCTTTTGCAAAGGCTTTCTACGAAGGTCTCGCACCTAACATCGTCTTCCTTCCCATAGACCTTAAGGCGACACGCTATAAGGGAATTGCTGGACTCGAACATCTCTACCGTGACCTCACAAACCTCACTCCAGATGTTGTTGCCGACCTACATGATGTCTTGCGCACGAAATATGTGAGCATGAGGTTCATGCTTGCAGGAATACCCGTCTCCACGATAAAGAAATACCGCAAGGAGCGGAAACTACTCACAAAAGGCAAGATAAACAATATCACGAGTGTCTTCGCACGATACGCTGACGTGTTTGAGGATATCGGATTCATTCTCCCTTCTCTCTTTGACTCTGCCAACACAGAGCCAACGCTCGACATGAAAGGCTATGAGCCACAATGCGATAGCAGTCTCCTCGAGACAGTGAAAAACAATAGTGCAATAGGCATAGCTCCCTTTGCCGCACATAAGGGGAAGATATACCCTTTAGAGAAAATGGAGACGGTGATAGCATTGCTACGTGCTGAATACCCTTCCTACCCTATCCTACTCTTCGGAGCTGGAAAGAAAGAAGAGGAGGTGTTCAAAAGCTGGTGCAAGAAATTCACCAACGTGCACTACGCATCTCGCCTTTGCAAGAGCCTACGCGACGAAATCTTCATCATGCAGCACCTCAGCTGCCTTATCTCTATGGACTCCGCAAATATGCACCTTGCCTCTCTCGTAAACACTACTGTGGTGAGCGTCTGGGGGGCTACACATACGGGGGCAGGATTCCTCGGCTGGCGACAGACTTACGATGATGTTGTGGAGGCTGACCTTCCATGCCGCCCGTGTAGCATCTACGGAAATAAGCCTTGCCGCCTCGGTGACTACCCTTGTCTGAATAACATCTCCCCAGAGTCTATCGTTGAGAAAGTCGGCAAACACTTAGTCTGATTCATTAACGCAATTAGGCTGTTTCATTCGGACATTATTTGATCCTTTCAGGTAGTTGGTCTGTTTCATTCAGACAATTAGGATGTTTCATTCAGACACGATTTAAGTATTACGCACACACAACACACACAACATAATTCCTTTTTTCACAAAAGAAGAAACAATGAACAAAATCATCCGTAAAGAACAGTTCTCAGAGAAAGTGTTCCTCCTCGAAGTGGAGGCTCCTCTGATTGCAAAAAGCCGACGTGCAGGACATTTCGTGATTGTCCGTGTCGACGAAATGGGAGAACGTCTCCCACTGACAATCGCTGACGCAAACATCGAGCGTGGCACCATCACTCTTGTAGTGCAGAAAGTAGGTCTTTCCAGTACGAAGATCTGCGACTGTAACGTAGGCGACTACCTCCTCGATGTTGTTGGTCCGCTCGGAAATGCTACTCATATAGAAAACTACGGCACTGTGCTCTGCGCATCTGGTGGTGTGGGCACTGCTCCGTTGCTCCCTATCGTGAAGGCTTTGAAGGCAGCAGGAAACCGTGTGCTTACTGTTATTGCTGGTCGTTCTGCTGACCTTGTAATCCTTGAAGACGAGATTCGCGCTCATTCAGATGAGGTGATTGTCATGACCGACGATGGCTCTCGTGGCGAGAAAGGTGTTGTCACCGTGGGTATGGAGAAATTCATCGCTCAGGAGAAAATCGATAAGGCGTTCGCCATTGGTCCTGCCATCATGATGAAGTTCGCATGTCTCACCACACAGAAATACAACATCCCTACCGTGGTTTCACTAAACACTATCATGGTTGACGGTACAGGAATGTGTGGCGCATGCCGACTCACCATCGGTGGAAAGACAAAGTTCGTATGCATAGACGGTCCGGAGTTCGATGGCGCTCTCGTCGACTGGGATGAGATGTTCAAGAGAATGTCTACATTCAAAAGGGAGGAAACAGATGAGATGGAGCATATTCAGGAGCATCTCCGTGAACATGCACATCCTGTTGAGGAGGAATCCTGCCAACTCTCGGCAACCGTGTCACCAGAGGCTTCTACTGAGGAGAGCATAGATGAGCTCACCGACCGTAAAGCTCCTTGGCGTGAGGAATTGAGAAAGAGCATGAAGGCGAAGGAGCGTACTGCCATCCCTCGTGTCATAATGCCAGAGCTCGACCCTGTCTATCGTGCAACTACTCGCTTAGAGGAGGTTAACAAAGGTCTTACACCAGAGCAGGCGCTCTTAGAGGCTAAGCGTTGTCTTGACTGTCCAAAGCCGCAGTGCGTAGAGGGTTGTCCGGTGAGCATCAACATTCCTTCATTCGTGAAGAACATCGAAAGGGGCGAGTTCCTAAAGGCTGCTCAGGTGCTGAAGCAGACATCTGCTCTTCCTGCTGTCTGTGGACGTGTTTGCCCACAGGAGAAGCAGTGCGAAAGTCGTTGTATACATCTGAAGATGAACGAGCCAGCAGTTGCCATTGGCTATCTGGAGCGCTTTGCAGCCGACTACGAACGTGAATCGGGACAAGCAGTGCTACCAGAGTGCGCTCCTCAGAACGGCATAAAGGTTGCAGTGGTTGGCTCTGGTCCTTCAGGACTGTCGTTCGCCGGCGACATGGTGAAAAAGGGCTATGAAGTTCATGTCTTTGAGGCGCTCCATGAGATTGGTGGCGTTTTGAAATATGGTATTCCAGAATTCCGTCTGCCAAACAAGATTGTAGAGGTGGAAATCGATAACCTCAGAAAGCTTGGTGTGCACTTCTATCCTGACACCATCGTAGGAAAGACCATCACAGTAGACGAACTCGAGGAGCAGGGCTTCAAGGGTATCTTTGTGGGCTCTGGAGCTGGACTACCAAACTTCATGAACATTCCGGGTGAAAACCATATTAATATTATGTCGTCTAACGAGTACCTCACTCGTGTGAACCTCATGGATGCAGCAAATAAGCTCTCCGACACACCTATTAACCCTGCTAAGAGCGTACTCGTTGTGGGTGGTGGAAACACAGCTATGGACTCTTGTCGTACGGCAAAGCGTCTCGGTGCAGAGGTTACTCTCGTCTACAGACGTTCAGAGGCAGAGATGCCTGCACGTCTCGAAGAGGTGAAGCACGCAAAGGAGGAGGGAATAAACTTCCTAACACTACACAACCCTGTGGAGTATATCGCTGACGAGAAGGGTGCAGTAAAACAGGCGGTGCTCGCCGTAATGGAGTTGGGTGAGCCTGACGCTTCTGGAAGACGCTCACCAGTCGATACTGGAAAGCGCATCACCATCGATGTTGACCAAGTGGTTGTGGCAGTAGGTGTTTCTCCTAATCCGCTCGTACCAAAGTCTATACCAGGTCTTGAGCTTGGAAGAAAGAACACGATCGCTGTGAACGAGGAGATGGAGTCAAACCACGCTGGTCTCTATGCTGGTGGCGACATTGTGCGTGGTGGTGCAACCGTAATTCTTGCCATGGGCGACGGTCGTCGTGCTGCTCTGAACATGGACAAGAAGTTGCGTGGCGAATAAGCTAAAGTAGAGACATTTTTCTATATATTTCCCCTCTTTCTTTGCCTCAATGCAAAGAGAGAGGGGAATTCTTTTAGAACAATCTAAAAAATCTTGCCGAACGCCCAGTGGAGACTGTAACAAGAAGACATAAAAAAGCCTCACCCAAAGATTAGTGTCGACAATATTTGCGGGTGAGGCTTAGTAATAATATTAAGAAGTATTATTACTTGATGGTTTAGTTCGCAAGACTATTTGCGCAACGATAGCTGCACAGTATATAGAGAGAGATAGTCTAATGCGAAACGATATGTCTAATAAAAGACGATTAGTCTGCCTGGAGAGTGAAGCGCTTGAAAGCAACAACAGTAAGGTCGCTGTTTACGCTCTTCAGATACTGGCTTACGCTAACCTTAGAGTCCTGAATGAACTCCTGGTTGAGGAGACAAGACTCCTTGTAGAACTTATTAACACGACCCTTAGCGATGTTCTCGATCATGTTCATGTTCAAGCTCTTTGCCTTCTCCTCAGAAACAGTTGCGATGATCTCCTTTGCCTTTGCAACATCCTCTGCAGTGATCCAGCCCTTACCCATGTTAGACTCCATGTGGTCTTCGCTGTCAACATGTGCAGGGTTGATGCCAGCCTTCTTAAGAGCAGCCTCAACAGCCTTCTGAACCTGCTCCTGCTTTGACTTCTCAACAGCAACATTATACTCCTCGTCGATGATTGACTGAGGAACAGACTTCTCGTCAAGAGCGATTGGCTTCATAGCAGCAACCTGCATAGCAACTGCGTGAGCAGCCTCTGGAGCAGGGATATTTGTCTGTACGAGTGTGCAGAGACCATTGCGGTTCATGTGGTTGTAAGCGTCGATGTTCTCACCCTCGAGATAGTTGTAGCCGTCGAGCTCCATCTTCTCACCAGTAACGCCAGAGCGCTCTGTAACAGCATCTGCAACAGTGAGACCGTTAGCGAGCTTCAGGGCGCTAACCTCCTCAATGCTCTTTGCCTTTGCAGCAACAGCAGCGTCAATGATGTCCTGAGTGAGCTTGATATAGTCTGCTCCGTTAGCAACGAAGTCAGTCTCACACTTCAGAGCGATGATAGCAGCGAAGCCGTCACCAACCTTTGCGAGTACACAACCGTTAGAAGTCTCACGGTCAGCACGCTTTGCGGCGATAGCCTGTCCGCGCTGGCGGAGAATCTCCTTTGCCTTGTCCATATCGCCCTCTGCTTCTGTGAGAGCCTTCTTAACATCAGCAAGTCCTGCACCTGTCATAGCGCGGAGCTTCTTGATGTCTTCCATTGAAATTGCCATAGTAATGAAAAAATATTTTTTGTCGGGGAGGCTGGTGTTTCTTCTTAAAAGAAAAAGAATAGCCTTCCGACGAAGATTAATGATTAAAATATACAAAGATGCAAATACCTTTTAGGGGGAATATTTGCATCTTCGCATGAAAAATTTTTTGTCTTACTCAGCTGTCTCTTCAGCGTTGCGAGCGCGACGTGGAGCGCGCTTCTTGCCTTCTGCAGCCTCTTCGCTCTGCTCAGCAGCAGCCTTCTCATCTGCCTTCTCAGCCTTGCGCTCTTCGAGACCCTCAGCGATTGCTGCACAGCAAGCAGAGAGAATAGCCTCTACAGAGTCCTTTGCATCGTCGTTAGCAGGGATTGGGAAGTCAACCTTGTTAGGGTCAGAGTTTGTATCGCACATAGCGAATACTGGAATACCCAAACGGTGTGCCTCAGCAATAGCGATATGCTCCTTGAGAACGTCAACAACGAAGAGTGCTGATGGGAGACGAGTCAGGTCGGCAATAGAACCGAGGTTCTTCTCAAGCTTTGCACGCTGGCGAGAGATCTGGAGGAGCTCACGCTTAGAGAGGTTTGAGAATGTGCCGTCAGCCATAAGCTTGTCGATGTTCGTCATTTTCTTGATAGCCTTACGAATGGTTGGGAAGTTGGTGAGCATACCGCCAGCCCAACGCTCGTTAACGTATGGCATGTTTACACTTGCTGCCTTCTCGGCAACGATGTCCTTAGCCTGTTTTTTAGTAGCGACGAACAGGATTTTCTTTCCTGACTTAGCGATCTTCTTCAACTCCTCTGCAGCCTGATCGGTCATGGCTACAGTCTTGTGGAGGTCGATGATATGAATACCGTTACGCTCCATGAAGATATATGGAGCCATTGCTGGGTTCCACTTGCGACGGAGGTGTCCGAAGTGGCAGCCTGCCTGAAGCAGCTGGTCGAAATTTGTTCTTGACATTTCGTGTTCTTGTTTTTGTTGATTGCATGGACAGGGAACTCGCCCTATATCTGCAACTGTGTTTACTTTCTTTTTAATTCTTTTTTCTTTAGAATCAGCCGGTAAGTAGCCATGAAAACCATCAGAATGCCGTAAGAGACAAATGCACATGGGTCTCACCGGTTTAGATGCTAAACGGTGTTCTCTTCTTTCTGACTGGGTTATGCTGCAAAACATAAAGAATGTATCAAGCATAAACCGAAATAGCCAGAACGATGTTTAACGCTTAGAGAACTGGAAGCGACGGCGTGCCTTTGGCTGTCCTGGCTTCTTACGCTCAACCTCACGAGCATCGCGAGTGATGAAGCCTGCCTGGCGAAGTGCCTTCTTGTCGTCTGCATTAACCTTTACGAGGGCGCGAGCGATTGCGAGGCGGAGTGCCTGGCTCTGTCCGGTGAAACCGCCACCGTCGAGGTTTGCCTTGATGTCGTACTTCTCTGCTACCTCAAGGAGCTGAAGTGGCTGCTTAACCACATACTGCAGGATAGCGGATGGGAAATACTGAGTTAAATCCTTCTTGTTGATTGTGATCTTGCCTGTTCCCTCTGTGAGGTAAACGCGAGCTACAGAGCTCTTGCGGCGACCGATTGCATTAATCTGTTCCATCTTCTACTGCTGATTATTTGTACTGGTTAATATCGATAGTCTTTGGCTGCTGAGCCTGCTGCTGGTGCTCTGTACCCTCATAGATATAGAGGTTTTTGAGAAGAGAGCGACCGAGAGGGCCCTTTGGAAGCATACCCTTTACTGCGTGACGAATAATCTTGTCAACACCGTCCTTCTTTGTACGGAGCTGAGCAGGAGTATTGAAACGCTGACCACCAGGATAGCCTGTGTAACGTGTGTACACCTTGTCTGTTTCCTTCTTACCAGTGAAAACGACCTTAGCGGCATTGATGATGATTACGTTGTCACCACAATCTACATGTGGAGTGAATGTTGGCTTGTACTTTCCGCGGATGAGCTTAGCGACCTTAGAAGCGAGACGACCAACCACCTGATCGGTAGCGTCGATTACGACCCACTCTTTCTTTGCTGTCTCCTTGTTTACGGAAATAGTCTTGTAACTTAAAGTGTTCATTTACTTTTAATTAATTATTACTACTAAAAAACATTATTCACTTTGGCAAGACAGATTCACTAACCGCCAGACCAGGCCACGATCTAACTATTAACACTATCTCGCCATGGGGCTCTAAGTTCACCCCTGGACATAATCGGACTGCAAAGTTACATATTTTTATATAGAAATAGGAAGTATAACAGTGTACGAAGTGTAATATTTATATTTATTTAACTGAATTTAAATGTGTTAAAAGAAAAATATCTGTCAATAAGAAGATACTTGGCGATATACCCATTCTTCGGCGCAAAAGACAAACCATAGGAGGTGGATAAAACAGTTGACACATGCCCTCTTCGATAGATCTTCGATAGGTCTTCGATAGGTCTTCGATAGGCCTTCGATAGATGTTCGATAGATGTTCGATAGATGTTCGATAGATGTTCGATAGAACTTCGCTTTGACTTCGATAGACCTTCGCTTTGGCATCGATTGGAAAGCAAAGAAGTAGCGAAGGTGAAACGAAAACGTTCCTCCCATGTTCCTCCCAAGTACCTCCCAAGTACCTCCCAAGGTAACATCAATTTTTACCTCGTGAAACACAAACAAAAAGGTTGGAACTGCCTTTCAACAATTCCAACCAATTATGTCTAACATTATTATCAATTACTTGATTCTCTGACCAACGCCATTGAATTCCATCTCACCCTTGCGGATTACGAGGCTACCGTTATCAAGAACCTTCTTAACCTTTAAAGGAGCAGACTCTACATTGATATTCTCAACGCCAGAGATCTCGCCAGACTCAAGCCAGAAGTGTTCGATAGCCATGAGGCGCGCGTTCTTGCAAGCGTAATAGAGGCGTACGGTGTTCTTGCCTGTAAGTTTCAGGCCTCCTTCTGGAAGAAAAGCGAATGCATTAGCAGGAGAAGTCTTTGCAAGTCCACCAGGCTGCTCAACATTGTCGCGTACAGCCCAGCCAGAGATTTCTCTTACACTGGTTGTTGTGATGTACGCAGAATTACCATTCTGCCACATTGCCTTGCTTTCGTCAGTGCTGTTGGAATTGCCCATCTTCGCATTTCCAGAGAAATACTTCTGGTTGCCTGCCTCGTCGTAGATGGCGATAGCCCAGATGAAGTTCTGGTTTGAAGCGCAATCGAAAGAGATGCCAGTTACGTTGAGTTCTTTACCTGCTGCTACGTCAACAGCGAAACCAACCCAACGGTCTGGAGCTGTACCAATAAGATCCCAAGTCTCGTTAACTTCAAGGTCCTCACCACCAGCAGGGTTCGGTTTTGTCCAAATAGCCTTTGGTTCAGCATCTGTGGCATCAAGAGAAGAAGAATAAACGAGAGCATCGTCCTCCACACCCCATACCTGAGCGTTATACGCAAAGTTTCCTCCGAAGCTTCCGGCATTGTAGTGAGTGGTGAGTCTGTCCACCTCTGGATACTTAGCCTTTACATCGAGGTAAGCAAGCAGCATACCGTTCTGCTTTGTAACCTTAACGTTCTCATCCTGATGGTAACCGAAGTCGTAAGAACCATCGGCAAGCTCGAAACCGCAAATCTTCTTTTCTGCCTTCATTGTTTCAGTATCGGTATATAAGCCATATTTTTGTGCGCTTGCACTAATTGCAGCAACGAGGGCTAAAGAAAGAGTAAAGATTTTTTTCATAGTCTAATGTTTTATTGATTGTTTATTTGTATTGTTTTAATGTTGGGGCAGAACCGAAAATTCACTCCATAAGGAATTATTTCTTCAGCAAAATGAGGAGCACATTCATTTTTACGGAGCAAATGTACACTTTTTTCTCTATTTACGCAAGAAAATTAACCATTTTTTGAAAAAAAACTATTGAAAAGTTCAGATTCCTCAAAAAAACGAAATAGGTACTAAAACCAAGCAAAACCCTTGAACACAAGGAAAAAGCCTTGTGTTCAGGGTTAAGTGATATTTTTCTAAGGAATTATGTTCATTGAGTGTATATTCAATAGAGATTACTTCTTTGAATATGGAGTGTAGCCTGGGTTCTGACCGAACTCCTCTGCGTTCTGAAGCTTATCAAGGAAAGTGTTCGGAATTGGCCAGAGAGTGTGGTACTCCTCACGACAATCATCTTCTGCCATAGAAGGGTTGCGACCTGTGATAGTAGAAGCAAACTTACCCTGTGGACCGAGAATACGCTTGAGGTCGAACCAACGGAGCCACTCACCACAGAGCTCACGAGCACGCTCTTCGAGAATCCAGTCGATTGTCATGTCAGATGCCTGCACCTGTGCCTCAGAGAGGTTATGTCCAGGACGAACAACACGTGCGTTACGGATTTCCTTGTTAATGAGAGTAGCAGCCTCAGATGTTCTACCGAGAGCAATCATACACTCAGCAGCGATGAGAGGCATCTCTGCATAACGCATTACAGGTACGTCGCCAAAACCGAACTGTCCGTTTGGAGCTGCAAGGAGGAATGTTCCGTTCGGATCGCGATCCCAAATGCGGTACTTCATGAATCTTGGGAAGGACTCAGAAATATAGGTTGTTGTGTTCGGGTCGAGGTCTGGATACTTTGTATTTGGATTGCGCACCTTCGCACCACCATAGGAGTTCACAGCCTCTGTCTTGTACAACTTATCGATATCAACAGTAGCAATACCCTGTGCGGTGTATGCATCCTCCTCTTCCTGAGAGAGGCTCTTGCTTGTGAAGTAGAGAACGGTCTTGTCTTTTGCAACCTTCTTGCCAATAAGGGCTGGGAGGTTATACTTGCCTGCCTGTTCTTCGTTCCACGTGAAGCCGCGTGTAGCATTCTCTGGGAACTCCTCCTGGAAGATAGCATCGTAGCGTGCATCCCAATCCTGCCAGAGCTTCATAAAGTAATAGGTAGGCATCATGAGACGACCCTCAGAAGGGTACTCCCAAGATATTGCTGTGTTCGTGATACCAGCATTACCCACAAGTGATGGTGAGAAGTAGCGGTAAACACGGTTTGGCTTTGAGTCTGCATCAAGAGAAGAGTTGCTGGAGAATGTTGTCACCCAAAGGAACTCTGTGTTCGTCTTGTTGTTCTTTGCCTGCCAAATCTCGTCGTAAGTATTGTAGAGCTTAATGCCGAGAGAAGATTTGTTGTTGATAACGTCGTTGGCAGCAATGAGAGCCTGCTCATAGAATGCCTTCTGCTCAGAGCTACCCTGAGCCTCGTACTGAGCACGAGTGAGGAGCACACGAGCGAGGAGCGCCTTCGCAGCCTTCTGTGTTGAACGACCTACATTTCCGTTGTAAGGATTCACTGGGAGGAGGGAAGCAGCAGCCTTTGCGTCTGGGATGATAACCTCATCGTAGATCTGCTTTGCTGGAGTGCGGTAAGCTGTAAAGACAGCTGCAGAAGTTTCTTCTGTGCGCATCTCAATGTCGCCAAAGAACTCCACGAGCCACCAATAACAGTATGCTCTCATGAAGCGTGCCTCACCCTCGAAGTCAGCTGTCTGAGCCTCTGAGAGACCTACACAGTCAGGAAGACGGTTGATGATGGCGTTACAGTCGTTGATGTTATCGTAGACACGGTTCCAGACATTCGCAATCTGTCCGCGGTCGCCCTGAAGGTTGACGCAACGAGTGAGCTGCATACCATACTCGTAGCCACCGGCACGGTTCTGCCAGATATCACCAGAGCCTTCCATGTAGAGCACAGGGTCCTCACGTCCGTAGTATTTCCATCTGAAGTTGTAGTACATTTGGTTAACGAGGTTCTCCATACCTTGCGGAGTGGCGAACACTTCGTTTGCGCCTTCTGCTGACGGGTTGTACTCGTCGAGGTCGCATGACTGGAATGAAAGGGTAGCAGATGCCACCATCACACCCAACATATATTTATTGAAAATTTTCATGTGTAGTCAATTTTTTGATTTATATTGGGGAAGCCCCTTTTGTTCGGTTTTCTCTGTTATTTCTTCTCCCCAAGGCACAAGTGCGAAGGAAAGAAGAGTGATCGAGTGATAGAGCTCTGGGGCTCTTAGAAGTTCACGTTAAGTCCGAGAGTGAAGCTGCGCTGGTTGCCTTCTGGGTCCCAACCCTTCTGGAAGTCGCTCTTAACCCAGTACAATGGGTCGTTTACAGTAGCGTATACGCGTACCTTAGAGAGACCGATTGTCTTGAGTACAGACTTCGGAAGTGTGTAGCCAACAGTTACTCGCTTCAGCTTGATGAAGGAGTTGTCGGCATACCAGATAGACTGATAACCAGTGTAGTCGTAGAAGTTACGTCCCTTGTAAGCAGCAGGGAGGAGTGCGTTCTCGTTTGTGCCCTCTACCCAATAGTCCATGTTCTCGTACTTACCACCGTTAGAAGGAGTGTAGTTGCCCATGCGGTTCTCTGCCCACTGTCCGAAGCGTGCGTAGAAGTAGATGTTCACGTCGAAGTTGCCGATGGTGAAATCGTTGTTGAAGCCTGCGAACCAGTTTGGAGATGTAGAGCCGATGTACTGAACGTCGTCACTCTGTGAGATGGTGTAAGGATTATCCTTTGTGTACTGAACAATGTTTCCGTCCTTGTCAGCCTTCTCATAAACGCCATCGCTAACCTTGTGCATTCCAGGAATTTCCACATGCACATCACCTGGCTTTTGGTTGAAGATAGCAGCCTCGTTGGCTTCGCTACTCTTCCAGATACCGATGTACTTAAACGTCATAAATGACTTGATAGGATGGTCGAGCATAAGAGTGTTCTTCTCCTTCTCTGTACCAATGGTGATATTTGTACCATCTACGAGGTCAACGATCTTCTCGGAGTTAGCAGAGAAGGTGAGAGAAGAGTTCCACTGGAACTTCTTCTTCGCAATATTGCGTGTGTTGATGGTGAACTCAACACCAGTGTTGCGTGTAGAACCGATATTGGTGTACGTAGCGTACTTTCCGTCCATACCTGCTGATGTAGGAAGTGAGCGGAGAAGGATAAGGTCTGTTGTCTTGGTGTAGTACCAGTCAAACACTACGTTCACGCGGTTGTGGAGGAGTGAAGCGTCGAAGCCAAGGTCGAAGGTTGTAGACTTCTCCCACTTGGTGTCCTTGTTAGCCACTACATAGTAAGAAGAGCCGTTCTTATCGAGAGTACCAAGGATGTAACGGTTAGCAGCATCGTCCTGGAAACCAAACGACCAGTTTGCGAAGGTGATACCTGACTGTGTTCCGTAGAGACCGATACCAGCATTACCAGTAACACCGTATGTAGCACGAATCTTCAAGTCGTCGAGCCAATTGCCCTTAACCTTCTCCATCCATGCCTCGTCTGTGATACGCCATGCAAGAGCAGCAGAAGGGAACCACTCCCACTTGTGACCGTCAGCAAGGCGGCTGGCACCATCGCGACGGAGAGAAGCGGTGAGGAGGTATCGGCTCTTCCAGTCGTAAGAAACACGTCCTGCATAAGAGAAGGTCTGACCCTGCTCGTAAGAGCTGGAGTGGCTTATAGAACCATCAGCACCGTCGTTGCTACCGAGGTTCCACCAAAGGTTGCTTGCCAATGTCTGACCAACGGAAGCTGCAGAGAGCATATCGCTTGTCTTGCGGCTCCATGTGGTGAGGAGTGTGAGTCCGAGGTGGTGGTCCTTAGGAAGTTGTACGAAGTTATAGTTGAGCACGTTGTTCCACTCAAGATAGAGTCCAGAGCTCTTTGTCATAGTTGCCTTGCTCTTCTGACCGGTCTTCTCAAGGTTTGCTGACTGGTTGCCGTCGAGATAGTCGCCGAGTGAAGAGTTAGTGATATGAGCATTCATCTGTGAACGGAAGCTGAGTCCTTCAATAGGATGAATGTCAAGGTAACCGTTGGCAATAACGTTTGTGCCGTATGACTCACGCTTATAGAGGTAGTTGCCAGAATTGTCGATGAGTGGGTTTACATACTCGTCGGCAGCAAGAGGGCGCTCCACGAGCTGGTCGCCGATGTTATATTTTCCGCTCTCTGCGTCATAAACACCGTAAGGAGAACCAAGTTCCATACCTGTTGTAGAGGCCTTCTCGTAAGGAGAGTTGCCAGCACGGTTGTGAGTGAGCTGGAAGTCTACACCTGCAGAGATCCAGTCGTATACCTTATGGTCGATGTTCGCACGGAGAACGTAGCGATCTGTTCCGTTACCTTCCTTCCACTTGTTTCCGTTGCTGGAATAACCGAGTGAGAAGCGTGCAGAAGTCTTGTCGTTACCACCTGCGAGGGTTACAGTGTGCTTTGTGCTCCATGTTGTGGACTTCTGAAGAAGGTCTTCATAGTTTGTCCATGAACCTGCCTGATAAGCAGCGAATGCTTCGTTAGAAGAGAAGAGGAGTCGGTCGTCTGTTGTGCTTGACCACTGTCCAGCTGCTATGGCAGCATCTTTTGCGGCATTGTAGTAGTTAGAGCCAGAGCGATAGTCTGGATGGTCGGAACGCATAGCGCCAGTAATAGAACCGCTATAAGAGATTGACATCTTTCCCTTCTCTGCCTTCTTGGTGGTTACGATAATAACACCGTTAGCACCCTGAGAACCATAGATGGCAGTTGAAGAGGCATCCTTCAATACGTCTACAGACTCTACGTCCTCTGGGTTGATATCGCCAAGGGAACCACCCTGTACACCGTCGATGATGACGAGAGGGTCGTTCTTACCGTTGATAGAGCGGTTACCACGAATACGAAGCTCTCCATCGTTAACGTCAAGACCAGAGATACGTCCCTGGAGTGCTGAGGAGACATCGGAGGTAGGTGCCTGAAGAATGGCTTCTGACTTTACTTGTGCTACAGAGCCAGTTACGTCACGTTTCTTTACAGTACCGAAACCGATTACAACCACTTCCTCCATCATCTGAGAGTCTGGCTTCATCTGTACCTGCATACCACTCTTCAGCTTTAGAGTCTGCGTGAGATAGCCAATATATGAGAACTCTATCTCAGCGCCTTCCTTTGCGTTGAGTGTGAAGTTACCGTCGATATCTGTGATACCAGCTACCTGCGCACCTTTTACCTTAATGGTGACGCCAATCATTGGTTCGCCAAACTCGTCAACGACAGTACCCTTGATTTGATTCTGCTGGGCAGCAACTGCGTACGTGTTTGCCTGAACGTCTACTGCGTAAACGCTTGCAGGGAACATGGCAGCGGCAAAGCCAGCAACCAACATCGCCTTCATAGCTTTGTTGACCAAAGTCTTGTTTTTTTGCATAAGTTGTGTTTTATTTTTTTAGTTATTAAATTCGTATTAACAGGATGTTTTGTTAGATTTAAAGTCTTTACACGTATTTTCTATCTGCAAATATACAAATAAAAACAGATACATTGATAGAAAACATAATTATTATTAATATTTATTAACTAAATAGGAAAAAAATAACTTAAATCAAGTAGGTAAATTGTTGAATAGTCAAAATTTAGTGTAAAATATGACACTTATTAAGCATTTAATTTTAGGGTATGCAAGTCCTTGAATGTTACTATTAGAATATGTTTTTGTGTAGAGATGGAGAGCAGCGACAAGCAGACACATTTTGGACCTTATTCCACGGGGCAGAATGACAGTTAGAGATGATTTCGCAAGCAAAAAAGCTGCGATTAAGTTTTAGATTAAAAAATTCAGGATGAGCCACGTGAATGACTCATCCTGAATTATTGATGCCGTATTTCCGATGGGAATTCTTTTAAGAGCATTGTGAGATGCTCTTTTCGTGTTTGTGTTAGTGAATCCCCGTTTCGGAATACGTTTGAGGAATCTTACTTAAGGTTTGTGCGCCACTTGCTTGCACCGATACCCAACTTGTAGATGTTAGAGTTGAGAACCTTGTCGGTGTTCTTGAAATAGAGGCCGTCAAGATTGTCAGTATGGTGGTCGAGGTGGTTTGGCTTCTCTCCGATGATGTTCTTTGGATTTGGAGATACCATAAGCTCTGTTGCAGAGAGGTTATCAACGTGAACCTCAAGCTCGTCGGTGCCGCTTGGGTAGATACAGCTTGACACGAACTTACCCATTGAGTTTGACTTAGCAGAGAATGCCTGCTTAGAGAACACCTGTCCGTTTGTGAGGTTGTTATTTGTTGACCAGTTGTTTGCAACGTCGAAGGTTACGATACCTGAACCGTCACCACCCTGGATGTTACGGATATCAGAACCGCAGCAGTTAAGCGTACGGAGTTCATCGTTCTCCTGCTTTGTTACAGTGATGAAGTTGTTCTTAATTGTAAGAGAAGAACCACCTGGCATGTAACGGAAGTTTACAATTGGAGAAGTACCACGTGTCTGGAAGTTGATGAACGTGTTGTTGATAATCTTAATGTTCCAGCGTACGGACTCGTCCCACATGAGGTTACGGTTCTGGTCGGTGATGAGTGAGCCCATTGGAGAATCATAGAACGTATTGTTCTCGATGAGCACGTTCTTCAAGATGTTGCTCTTTGGCTTACCGTTATGGTCGGCGAAGATAATCTGATAGCCAGAACCACCGTTTGCATAGTATCCGTCGTTAAAGAACTCACAGTCCTTCATCACGATGTTCGCAATATTGAAGTCGTTAGAACCCTGAATACGGAAGAAGCCACGGATGAGACCGTTGAAGGTACAGTTGTTCCACTCAAGGAGTGTTACGTTGATACCCATACCGTTTGAGTACATGTTCATGAAGTAGTTACCAACAGCATTGAAACCAGAGCCATCCTGAGAGTGACCGTAGTTTGTAGCGAGAGGCACGTCAACGTCAAGGTCCATGAAGCGGACTGAGTCAATGTCGAGAGGGATGGAAGAGTTCTCGCCTGGCTGTGGCTGACGACCGAGCATGAAGTTACATGTATTGATACTGTTACCAGTCTTTGTCATACCGCTGAGGTAGAGTTTCGCCTTCTTACCTGCTGCAAGATCCTCTGGGTTTGTACGGAGAGTGAGACCTTTATAGATAGATAGGTTAGAAGTGAAGTGGTATGCCTTTCCGCCTTCGAGGTAGAACACTTGGTTTTCTGCCAGTTCATTAGAAGAACAATAATTATTAATGATATTGTCAAGCTTCATTGACTGGTAAGAAGAAATATCATAGATATTGTCTGTTCCAATGGTATCAACAGCACTAGGTACATGCTTGATGAGGATTGCAGGTCCTGCATCACCCTTCGTACGTTTCATGAGTGGGTTGAAGTTTGCGTCTACTGAAACCTTTATGTCACCGTCCCAAACGTCTACGTTGTATACAGCGTTCTCAGAGAGACCTTCTACGTTGATATAACCACGGTTCCAGTCGTCATCAGTGAGGATATACTTCTTGAACTTCTCTGGAACAACAGCGTTTGGAGAAGACTTAGAAGGAGTGATGGTGAGGTAGTCAACCTTGAAGACGTCACCGTTGATGGTGAAGTGCTCCTTGAAGCCAAGAAGCTGCTCGTCTGTATAGCCCTTTGTGCTGCGGTTGAGGTTCACACGCATAGAGGTCTTTGTGATGTCAGACACCTGAATGATTGAAGGCACCTCGTAGCGAGCGGAGGTCTGAAGACCAAGCCACTCTGCCCATCCACGACCGTCACCGTGACCATACCATCCTGAGTTCTTAGGGTCGTTGAGGTCGGCAGAATGGAGGGTACGAATTGCGAAGCGATAGTCGGTCTGATACTGGAGGTCCTTTATGACGCAGTCAAGAACGTCTGCAGAGAGGATAGTGTCTCCAGAGAGGAGTCCGAGAGAGTCAGTCTCATGCCATGCCTGTGCACCACCTGACACGTTTGGCTGGAGTGCCCAACGTATTTGATAGCCGTATGCTCCCTGTACACCGAACCAATAGAGATGCACGTCGTTGAGGTCAACGACAGTACAGTTGTAAGGGTCGTTATCGCCCTTGCCGGTGTTGTTGTCGCATCGGAACATTGTTCTGAACATGCGGTCAGCTCCTGCTGGGATATCATCGTCGTCAGAACAAGAGACGAATGCAGAAGAAGCTGCGAACATGCAGAATGAATATAATAGGAATTTCTTCATTGTTCTGAATTTGTTTGGGTTATTGTTTTCTTTTGTAGGGTGGCAAAGGGTATTGGCGTTTACCATGCCCCTTGCCGCCTTTCATAGATTAATATCCGTACTGCTGCTTGTAGACACCGCTTGAGCGTGCGATAGCCTCCTGTGGATAAGGAAGGATATAGCGTACTGCTGGGAGGTTCTTGACGTCGTAGCTTGCAGGATTTATTCTTGTTGCCTTGCCGTCAACAACGAGAGTGATGTCGCCATTTATCTCGCCGCGGATATAGCCATAGAGAGAGTAGAGCACCTGTGCCTTTGGTGAGCCATCGTCATTACACCAGTTGTAGAACTGTGTGTCTGTCCAACCGATTGTAGAGCTTGAACTTGCAAGACCAGTTACGTCCTTCTCTGAAATAGGAGTATAAGGAAGACCGTTCTGCTCCATGAAGTTTGCTGGACTAATCTGTGGCTGTGTACCCATCTTGTAAGGGTTGAAGACGAAGCGGATTGGCTGTGAGGTGTTCTCGTAGAGAGTCTTGTCACCTGGGTTCTTGATGATACAAGAGAAGATATCGTAAGGAAGAATCTCTGACCACTTGATACCATCATACTCCTCAACCATGTCTGAAAACTCTGAAGAAGCAACAGAGTTAACAGCTGTAGAGTGGTAGCGGAGGAAGGTGAAGAACAGTTTCTCACCATAGAGGTTGTTACGAACGAGGTCCTTCCAGCGGATATTCTCACCACCGAACTCAAGGGCACGCTCTTCGAGCACTGCGTTTAGGAAGGTCTGCTTGTCTGTAGAAACTTGAGCAACGTAAGCATCTACCTTCTCAGCACGGTCGGCAGCAGCAAAAGCACGGTTACGAACCTGCTTGAGAGCGTCCTGTGCAGCTGCTGTTGGCTTGCCTTCAATCTCATTCTCTGCCTCGGCGAACATCAAGAGCACGTCTGTGTAGCGGAGGTAAGGGAAGTTGATACCTGTAGCACCTGTGGTGTTATTGCCAAGAGCGATGGTCTTCCAAAGCTTTGACCACTTGCCGTTATAAGAAGAGTAGTCGGCATGTACCTGTGGAAGGTTTGAAGAGGTGTAGTACCAGAAAACGTTGATATGATCGCGGCGAAGGTCTTTCTCATCGTAGCGGTAACGAAGGAAAGCCTCAAGGCGTGCATCGCCCTTTGCCTCACCCCAAGCATGTGGGGTAATGCCTTCTGAGGACTCACACTTTGGACCCCAGTAGTAGCCAACCTGTCCTGTGCTGCCTGTTCCGAAAGGAAGCTCAAAGATTGGGTCGTCACCATTGTTCACGATATCGTTACACTCGTCTACGAACACCTTCTTGAAGCTGTTGGTAAGGCTGTGAGTGCCAGAGTCGATAACTTTCTTTGCATAGTCGCGAGCGATGGTGTAGAACTCCTTGCTGTTTGCAGGGCGTGCCATCTTGCCAACTGTTGTACCCTCTGCTGGACGGAGAGAGTAACCACCTGCCTGAAGGGCAAGACGTGCAATCATTGCCTGGCAAGCATCTTGAGAGATGCGCTCAACACCTTCAGAGAGAGATGTAGAAGGAATCATGAGAGGCTCAATGGCTCTCAAGTCCTCAATAAGCTTTGCGTAAACCTCATCACGACTTGTTACTGGAGGTACGAAGTCCTGACTTACGTATGTAGGTACGAAGGTGAAAGGAATATCACCAAAGTAGCAGAGCAGTTCATAGTAGAACATCGCACGCATTACCTTTGCCTCGCCAAGCTTCTGAGCGAGCTCTTCGTATTCACTGTTGTCTTCTGTATACAACGGACTGTTTTCGAGGTTATAGATAAACTCGTTTGCAGTCTCGATGCCTGAGTAGAGGGCGTTCCACACCTTCTCTACTGTTCCAGACTCTGCTGTACAGTCGAAACGCTTCGGAGCGTTTATCTGTGCCACTTCGTTTGAGTTCGCGGAAAAGTCAACGTCGCTGTTGAGAGCGAGATCAACATAGAGGTATCTGCCGAAAGTGGCATCGGCAAGCACCTTGGCATAAACACCATTGAGCGCTGTGTTTATCTGAGAAGGTGAAGAGAAGACGCTCTCTACGGTTGCGCTTGAAGGCGCATCAACCTCAAGATAATCGCTGCATGATGTCAGTGCCAGAACACCTACTCCGCTGATTAATATATTCTTCAGTTTCATATATTCTTGTCTTGTTTATGGTTTTGGCTTTTGGCTTTCCCGTTTGAAAGGAACGAGGGGTTTCTTCGTTTCTCTTGAACAGAAGCCTTACGACCATAATATTTTTTTAGAATGTTAAGTTAACACCGAGAGAGAACTGACGGTTACGTGGGTAACGGTTGTAGTCCATAGAAGGTGTCAAGCCTGACTGTACGTCAACCTCAGGGTCAAAGCCAGAGTAGCTTGTGATGATGAAGAGGTTTGTTGCTGATGCGTATACACGGAGCTTGTTGACACCGAACTTCTTTGTCAGGTTCTTTGGAAGGGTATAACCTATTGTTACGTCAGTACAACGGAGGAATGAACCGTCCTCAACGAAGTTAGAGATCATCTGCTTTGTAACAAGGTCTGCTGGGTTCCAGAGAGTAGCATTGGCATTCATGTTGTGGTACTCCTCAAGGGCATTGTCAAGATAATAGTTCTTGTACATAGCCTCACCAGAGAAGCGGCTACCGTCATTCACGTGGGTATAACGCCAACGCTGGTCAGCGAAGTCTGAGAAGACGTTGAAGAAGTTATACTGGCTTGTGGTAGAAGATGAGAGTGTGTATGCTGTAGCATTGTAAACATCAAAACCTACCATGTATGTGAAGTTAGCTGTGAAGTCGAAGTCCTTCCACTGACCAGAGATACCGAAACCACCTGTGAAGTCTGGGTTTGTGTTACCAATCACGGTCTTGTCTTTCTGGTCAACAATGCCATCGCCATTGAGGTCCTTCAACTTAATCTTACCAGGGAGGGTAGCCTCACCAGAGTTGCTCTTACCGAGCGCCATGTTCACAACGGTGTTAGGGAGACGGTTGCCGTTCGCATCGAGGTGTGGCACTTCGTCTGACCAAGGTACAGCGAGGAAATTCTGTGTTGAATCCCAGAAGAACTCGTCGGCTGTGTAGAGTCCGTCGTATACGTAGCCGTAGAAGAGACCGAGTTCGCCGCCCACCTCAAGCTTATAGTCTGCCTCGTCTGCTGATTTCCATTTGCTGTAGGTGTTGTAGAGAACATTGTCAGTAGCATTGAGCTGCTTGATGGTCATCTTGTTCATACCGAAGGTGAGGTTTCCAGAGAGTACATAGTCCTTACCGCGGAGGATGTCACCGTTCACTGTGAGTTCGAAACCTTTGTTCTGAACCTTACCAATGTTCTGCATCTGAGTTGTGTAACCTGATACAGAAGGGATAGTAGACTTGTAGAGGAGGTCACGAGTTGTATTCCAGTAGAACTCTGGAGTAACGGTGAGTCGGCTGTCGAAGAAAGACATGTCGAACGCTACGTTACGAGTGATTGTGGTCTCCCACTTGATATCCTTGTTAGGGAAGGTAGAAGGACCTTCATAGAAGAGCTCGCCATCCTTCACTGTCTCGCCGAAAGCAGGACCACCCTTAGAATTGATGGTGTAGAGGTAGCGCCAGAGGTCATCGTTGATGTTATTGTTACCAGCGAGACCGAACGCTGCACGAAGCTTCAACTGGTTGATCCACTTAACATCCTTAAGGAAAGCCTCACGCTTCATGTCCCAAGCACCAGAAATAGAAGGGAAGTAACCCCACTGGCTGCCTGGTGCGAACTTTGTAGAACCATCGGCACGGAAAGTAGCTGAAAGGAGATACTTGTGGTCGAAGTTGTAGTTTGCCTGTCCGAAGAATGATGCCATGCGGTTCGGTGTAGATAGTGAGGAAAGAATCTCATAAGGAGTTCCATAGCTCATATTGTCCCAAGCGGTATTGGCATCGATGCTACGAGAGAAGAGGTGGCTCGTCTGGCTCTTTGTTCTCTTCTGGTAGTTATAAACTTCCTGACCGAGGAGGAAAGAGAAGTTATGATTGTCCTTATGTGTGAACGAGTAGCTGGCAGTATTCGTCCATGTGTAAGATTCAGTATGGGTGTCCTTGAGAGTAGCGAGAGGGAGTGCCTGGTGAACAGTTTTCTGCGCCTCGCTTGTCAGAGGTCCGTAGTACTGCATCTCGTCGCCCTCAGAGATAGAATAGTTACCCTCGGTGCGAAGCACGAGACCCTTGATAGGAGTCCACTGCAGAGAGAACTGGTTGCTTACAGAGTAAGAATGCTTCTTCTGCTGGTTGGTCTCGATATCTGACCTAGGGTTGGTATATGCAAAGTTTGCCTCCTCGTCTGGATCGGCAACCTCTGGAGCCCAGAAAGCAGTCTCGCGGAGACCGTTGGTTGGACGGTAGCGGAGCACATCAGCAAGACCGCCAGAACCGATGCGTGAACCGCCACCACCTACGTCACGACGGTATGTCATGCGTGGGTTGTAAGTAAGAACGAGGTTCTTGGTGAGGTTTGCAGAGAGCTTCACGTTCATATTGGTACGGCGTACACCAGAACCGAGGATAATACCCTTGTCTTCTGTCTGTGTGAGAGAGACATTGAACTTCAGCTTGTCGTTACCACCACCGATAGTTACGTTAGCAGAGTAGTTGATTGGATTCTCTCCAAGAATCTCGTCCTGCCAATCGTGAGTAGGGAGGTTGTAGTAGAGGTCGAGGTCGGCTGGGTTACCAAAGTTGTAACGGAACGACTTTGCCCAAGAAGAACGGGTACCGTTAGCAGCAGCACGGTCGTACTGATAGTCTGCAAACTGTGCTGTGTTCATAAGGTCAAGCTTCTTAGATACAGAGGCTACAGAGAGACGACCGTTGAAGCCTACCTGAACGCGACCTGCCTGAGCAGACTTTGTGGTTACAACGATTACACCGTTACCACCCTTAGCACCATAAATGGCTGTCAGGGAGGCATCCTTGAGAACGTCGATAGACGCAATATCAGACGGTGGGATATCGTTGATGTTTGACTGCTGGAAACCGTCAACGATGTAGAGAGGTTCGTTTGACTGGGTAACAGACGTAGCACCACGAACGCGGATGTTGATGTCGGCACCTGGCTGACCATCGACGGTGGTTACTTGCACACCAGCAATCTTACCTGCAAGCGCCTCTGCTGCTGATGCTACAGGGACTACGGCAAGCTTAGCTCCTGATACGGAACCAACAGAACCGGTGAGGTCTTTACGAGCCTTGGAAGTATAACCCAAGACAACAACTTCTTCCATCGTGCTGGCGTCATCCTGAAGAACGATCTTCAGATCCTGACCTGCTGCCACTTCCTGAGTGACCATGCCGACGTAAGAAACAACGATTTTCTTTCCGGCAGCGACCTTCAACTTGAAGTTACCGTCGATGTCGGAGATGGCTGCATTCTTGGCATTGCCCTTTTCTGTGATCGTAGCACCGATTACAGGCTCATTCTGTGAGTCGTAAACAGTACCGTTCACCTGTACCTGTGCCATTACGGCTGCAGGTACTCCAAGGAGAAGGAATACCAACATGCATACCTTGCAAAACATTTTCTTTGCTTCCATCATGTTGTAATTTTTGTTTTTTAAAGTTAGTTATTTATTTGGATTTTTTTCTAACTAAATGTGAATAATTTGGTTTTATGAGGTTAGTCTTCTTTATTAAAATATGATAATAGATAGCTTGGGACTATAAATTTCATATTTATCATTCATAACACCTAAGACAACGTACTTTTATAAAAAGGTACTATGTGCTCAGACTCTTCTTCGAAAGATTGTTTACGTCAATAAATGATTTAAGGCAACTGTATCATAAATGTATTTTCGGTGCAAAATTAAGACTTTTTTATTAAATAACATAATTTGACGTTAATCAATTCTGTTAATTGTTGTTAATTACTTGCTTTTAGACTCTTTTTCCACCATAAATGCACAGATTTTCCTCTTATTTTTTGTGAATAAAGAGACAGAATATAGGATTTCTGCAATTATTTGAGTAACTTTGCAGGCAGATCTGAAACTTATAGAACAAAGTATGAAGAAACTATTTATTGAAACGTATGGATGCCAGATGAACGTGGCAGATTCTGAGGTCGTTGCCTCAGTGATGAAAATGGCAGGGTATGAACTCTGCGAGGGTATTGACGATGCGGATGCGGTTTTTCTGAACACCTGCTCCGTAAGAGAGAATGCAGAGAACAAAGTGCTGCATCGACTCGACACCTTATATAATATATACAGGAACAAAGGGAAGAAGGTGGTGCTCGGAGTTCTCGGTTGCATGGCAGAGCGAATGAAGGAGGAGCTGATAGAGGCTCACCACGCAGACCTTGTGGCAGGACCAGACTCCTACATGGCGCTACCTACGCTCATTGCTCAATGCGAGTTGGGACAGAAAGCGATAGACACGGAGCTGTCGATGACAGAGACCTACCGTGACATTATGCCGCTACGAGCACATAGCAATCGTCTGTCTGGATTTGTGAGCATTATGAGGGGTTGCAATAACTTCTGCCATTACTGCATCGTGCCTTACACACGTGGAAGGGAAAGATCACGAGATGTGAAGTCTATTCTCAGCGAATGTCGTGACTTACAGGAAAGGGGATATAAGGAGGTCACACTTCTCGGACAGAATGTGAACAGCTACAAAGCTATTGATGAAAACGGCTATGAGGTGTCATTCCCTATGCTGCTGGCAAAAGTAGCGGAAGAGGTGCCAGAGATGAGGATTCGCTTTACCACCTCTCACCCGAAGGATATGAGTGACGAAACCTTGCACACCATTGCACGCTACCCTAATCTCTGCCGGCATATTCATCTGCCAGTGCAGTCAGGCTCTGACAAGATTCTGAAGCTTATGAACAGGAAATACACGCGAGATTGGTATCTCGACCGTGTGAAAGCAATACGCACAATTCTTCCTGACTGCTCTATAACGACCGATATCTTCGTAGGCTATCACGATGAGACCATTGAAGACCATGAGATGTCACTGTCGCTGATGAAGGAGGTGGGATACGACTCTGCGTTTATGTTCAAATATTCTGAGCGACCAGGAACATACGCTTCAAAGAACCTTCCGGACAATGTTCCAGAGGAGGAGAAAATCCGCCGTCTCAACGAGATGATACAGCTGCAGACGGAGATTAGTGCTGAGCAATACAGGAAGGATATCGGAAAGACCTTCGAGGTTCTCGTAGAGGGCTTTAGCAAACGTTCGCGGGAGCAGGTGTGTGGTCGCACATCTCAAAACAAGATGGTGGTCTTTAACCGTTCCATAACTCTCCCAGACGGCACCACTCGCACATTCCATTCTGGAGAAAAGTGCATGGTGACCATTACCGAGTCTTCAAGTGCTACTCTGAAAGGTGTTGTGAAAGTAGATTAATAGAGTTTCGTGAACTCATAAGTATTCCCTACCCCATCAAGGTAGCGAAGAAAATCCTCTCGACTGATTACAACAGTTCCTCGACAGTCGTTGGGGTGGAAACTGAGGGTGGCAGCATCCTTCAGCGTTTCGTCAATAAAGAAATGGACATGGTTCTCGGTATCGTTTATTAAACCGAAAGGTGAGACACTACCGGGTTCTATGTCCAAATATTTTAGCATTCGCTCTGGAGAGGCAAAGGAGAGCTTTCCAGGAGCGGGAAGTCCTTTTCCAGTTAGCACAGCTTTCAGTCTTTGCTCAAGGTCGTGAATATCGAGGTCGTGGTCGCAATGGAAGGAAACGAGGTAGTGTTTGTTGCCTTTATGGTTGCGGAGAAAAATATTCTTGCAGTGCACAGAGCCATCGTTTCTCCACCAGCGTTTAGCTTCTTCAATGGTCTTGCCTTCTGGATGGTTGTAGCAGACGTAAGGGATATCGTGTTTCTGGAGATAATCCAGAACTTTTTCTTCTCTTGTCATAGTTTTTTCTCTTATAAGAAAATTATTTGATGTTAATCTTTTCGTGTGAGAATCTTTTCCTCTGACGAGAAAAAGAAACGGTGGAAACTTATAAACTTAGCTACGTTTCTTCTTTTCCTTTGGGGCACGCAAATGAATAGGCGACTTTCCTGTCATTCTGCGGATAAAGGTGCCGAAATGCGACTGGTTAGCAAAGCCTAATTCAAGGGCAATTTGCTTGATATTCTGTTTCGGGTCACGAAGTCGAATCTTTGCTCGGTTAAAGACTTCCTCGTTGATAATCTCCAAAGCGGTTTTGCCAGTAATACGCTTACATATGCAGGAAAAATACTTTGACGATATTCCAAGCATATCTGCCACTTCGTTTACACTACGTACAGTGTGGTCGTGAGAACGAAGAATCACTAAGAAGTCGCGGAAAATCTGTTCTGCAGAATTGTAAACGGAGACAATGTCTGAAAACCTTGATTCGTCTTTCAAGAACATGGAATAGAGTTCCAGTGCTGTGGTATGTATCAGATGATAAAGAGTGCGATTGATCAATTCTGAGCGTTCCATTTTAAGTTTTCGAGCAAGGAGGTAATGATAGGATTCAACTGCTTGAAGATCATTGTCAGAAAGATGTGTAATACCGTAGCTTTGCTGAATGCCTAAATAGGAGATATTCAGTTCTCGCATGGCTTTCTGAGCAAAGGCTGTTTCCACAAAACATCCAAAGATATCTAAATCATCACTTATCTCATCTGTTTCAACGAGGATATTCGGAGTGCACACCAAGGCAACTCCTCTTGACAGCTCCACATCTCGATGAGATATCCTAAGCTTTGCATCTCCTTTTCTTGTCACAAGAAGAAGGTATCCCTCAAGAACAACTATCTCAGGAGACTCGGAAATATCGTTTATGGAATTTATTATAGCAATATTTGAGTCAACATAGTTTTTGAAGTTTGATGAGAGTTTATCGTCTGATTTCAAGTTTATGTATTTCATAGAAATTAAACAGTACAGCAGGTTATCAAATGATAGAGAAACCATATAGAAGAACGCTGCTGCTTGAAAAAATCATGTAACAGTTTATCAGTCTTGAGGTTTCAAATGCAAAGTTACGAATTTTTAATGATATAGAGAAATAAAAAACAAGAAAATAGTCTATTGGTATTTAAAAAAGGTATAAATGGAAGGAAATGGGTAAGTATAGAACAATTTTTGAAGGAAAAATCTGAACAACAAAAAACTTATGGAAGGGGATACAGACTTAGACTCTCGCCTTTTGGTTAGGGATGTATTTAAACGAAACAAGCCCCGAAGAGTGTTCTCTTCGAGGCTGTTCATGAAAGAAGGCGGCTTCCTACTCTCCCGCATTGCATTGC